>Ga0272441_10002188_pt1 | contig 40201 bp, 33 predicted proteins | sample SSMProp6N_FD_193582 | JGI IMG/M metagenome (GOLD analysis project Ga0272441, IMG submission 193582) | Marine sediment archaeal communities from Little Sippewissett salt marsh, Falmouth, MA, United States - SSM-Prop-6N | ecosystem: Environmental > Aquatic > Marine > Wetlands > Sediment ... | reverse complement strand
CTGTGCGCTATACGTCTTGAGGGCACGGCCGGCTCGCGGGCCTTCGTCCGCAAGGGGGTGCAGCACCCCATGCTGCGCGGCATCGCGCCCGACTGGCTGACCCGCTGGAACGGCCTGCCTGGCATCGTGGCCGCCGGGCGGCTTCAGGGGCCTGCTCTCAAGGGCGCGGAGAAGCTCCTCTGGGTGCGCGACCCGAACACGATCGTGGCCGGCGAAGTGCCCGCCGCCTCGGGCAGCGGCCGGATCCTCGTTTCGCAGCTCGATGTGCAGCGCCGGCTCGATCGCTCGACGCCGCACTACGATCCCGTGGCCGAGCGTGTTATGCTCAATCTGCTCGGGTGGTGAGGACAGGAGGAACACGTTGTGTGGCGCGATAGAGCATTGACCTGTGTTCTGGCTGTCTCCTGCGCCCTTGCCGCCGCGACGGCGTCGGAGCGGCCGCGCTACCGGGTGGCGTGGGCAACCTACTTCGGTGGGAGCCACTGGGACCAGGCGCGAGAGGTCATCGCCTACCCCGACGGCTCGGCGCTCGTCGGCGGGATGACCGCATCGAGCGGCCTGCCGACCACAGCGGGCGTTGTGCAGCCCAAGTACGGAGGCGACGACCCGGCGCTCGGCCACGGTGGGATCTACGGCGGAGACGCCTTCGTGGTGCATCTCAGTGCGGACGGGACGACGATCCTGGCCGCGACGTACTTCGGCGGCTCAAGGCAGGAGCGCGGCGTCTACGGAATGGCGTTGGACTCCAAGGCGAATATCGTCATCGGCAGCGCCACCAGGTCGCCCGATCTGCCGACCACGGAGGGCTGCTACCAACGGAAGTACGGCGGGGCCAAGGCCGACATGTACGCGGCCAAGCTCTCGCCCGACCTCACCAAGCTCCTCTGGTGCACCTACGTGGGCGCCAGCAAGACCGACTGGCCGCGCGGCGGCCTGGCTGTGGACGATGAGGACAACGTCTACTTGGTCGGCGGCACCGACTCGCCTGACTTCCCGCTCACCGAGGGTGCCTACCAGCGACAGCGGAAGGGCAAGCGCGACGCAGCCATCGTCAAACTCAAGGCCGACGGCTCGGAGCTCCTCTGGAGCACCCTGCTCGGCGGCGGCGACGCAGAGGGCCTGATGGGCGTGCGGGTGGACGCGTCCGGCGTCTACGTCGCTGGTCATACGCAGTCGCGCGACTTCCCCGTCATGCCCGGTGCAGCGCAGGCGACCGTCGGCGGCAAGTCCGACTGCCTCCTCGCCAAGCTCTCGCGCGGCGGCGGCCGCCTCCTCTACGGCACCTACCTTGGCGGCACGGAGAACGAGTTCGCCGAGCACCGTCCGTTTCTCTGCCGCGACGGCTCCGTGCTCCTGACCGGCGTCACGGCGTCGCCGGACTTCCCGACCACCGAGGGCGCGTTCCAGCCTCGGTTCAGGGGCAAGACGGATGGCTTCCTGACCAAGCTCTCGCCCGACGGCAAGCGCCTCGTCTTCTCCACCTTCCTCGGCGGCTCGGATGGCGAGTTCTTCCTTATGCCCACGCCTGACGCCCAGGGCAACATCTACATCGTCGGCACCTCGCGCTCGCGCGACCTCCCGGTCACGCCCGATGCCCTTCAGAGCCGCTTCGCCGGCGCCGCCGGCAAGTGGGACGGCGACGGGGTGCTCGCCGTCGTCTCGCGCGACGGCTCAAAGCTGCTCTACGCAACGTATCTGGGCGGAAGCGGCGCGGACCTGATCCGCGGCATCGCGCTCGGGCCCAACGGCGAGGTGTTCCTGGCCGGCAGCACCTCGTCGCGCGACTTTCCCACGACGGCGAACGCCATGCAGAAGAAGATCGGGGGCCAGACGGATGCCTTCGTTGTCAAACTCGTCCCGCACCGCTGAGACGCCTTGGGATGGGCAGCTCTACCGCCGCAAGAGCGGCCGCGGTGGGCTGAGCCTGTGGCGACGCCTCGTGATCACCGTGGTGCTTCTCATTGTGCTCGAGTTGTGCTAGGAGGATCGGATGGGTCGGTGCATCAGGGTTGAGGCCGTGCTCGCACTGTGGATCGGGCTTGCTGCGTGTGCAGTGCATGCGGAGGAGGGCAGGACGGTTCTCCACGAGACGTGCTGCTGGCGGCGCTACTACCGGTTCGGGAGGCTGCGCATTTCGGCTGCGGTGCTCAAGGCTGAGGGGCGGCAGGTGCTCAAGCCGAACCTCTTCGCACGCCTCCAGCGCGACGTGCAGCGAGCCCTGCGGGAGAGGGGAGTGAACCTGGCGAAGGTCGACTGGCGCGACCACGCGGCCATCGAGATGCGGGGCGCCCGAGCCCTCGCGATCTTCCCTACGCCCCCGCCCCCCAGGGACTGGGCGGCCCCCGACTTCGACGATCGCTCGTGGGTGCGCGACCGGGCCCCCTTCCAGGGCGGGCCGAAGGCGAAGCTCACGCGGATCATGCTCGGGCAGTATGAGGAATCGGTCGACCTGCGGCTCCGCTCCGCGTGCTACCGCGCGCGCTTCGTGGTCGACGACGCCCGTGCCGTCGGCTCCCTCTCCGTGAGCCTCGAGTACACGGGCGGGGCGCGGGTGCTCGTGAACGGCCACGAGATCGTCCGCGGCCACCTTCCCGAGGGCGAGCTTGCGCCCGACACGGCCGGAGCCGACTATCCTGCCGAGGCCTACGGCCCGAACGGCGAGCGGCTGTGCCGCCGGCGCATCCGGTCCGTGGCCATCCCCGCACAGCACGTGCGCAAGGGCGTGAACGTGGTGGCCGTGGAGATCCGCGGCAGCCACCTCCACCCGATCGTGATGCGCAACAAGATCCAGCCGAACTGGGGCGGCCCGATGCGCCCGTGGCCCCACGCCAGGCTCTTCTCCGTGCAGCTCCACGCGGCGTCGGACGGCGTGCGGCGCTGCATCCGGCGGCCCGCTGGCGTGCAGGTCTACGTGGAGGACGCGCACCATCGCACGCTCTCGACCGACTTCCTGCCGCCAGGCGAGGAGGCGGGGACCATCCGCTTCGTGGGCGCCCGCAACGGCACGTACGGCGCGCAGGTGGTCGTGGGCACGGACAAGCCGCTCAAGGGGCTGTCGGCGAGGCCGAGCGATCTGAAGCAGGCAGGCGGCGGAGGGCATATCCCCGCCTCGGCGATCCGCACGGCCTGGTTTGCTCCCTTCCCGACCAGCCGGTGGAGCCTCGAGCACCTGGGCGACGAGCGCGGCCTCGGCGCCACATTCCCCACGAACCCCCAACTCGCCGGCTACGCCCGGATGAAGGACAAGGACGAGCGGCATCTCTTCGACTGGCTCCGGCCGAAGCCACCCGCCTCCGTGCCCGCGGGCACGGCGTGCCCGCTGTGGCTCTCGCTCACCGTGCCTGCGAACGCCGCGCCGGGGCAGTATCGCGGAACGCTGGAGGTGGCGGCCGGGGGGATGAAGGCGGCGTCGCTGCCGCTCGAACTCGAGGTGATCGACTGGCGTGTGCCCGATCCCCGCGACTTCAAGACGTTCGTGGCCTGTGAGCAGAACCCCTACGCGGTGGCCCGCCAGTACGGCGTGGAACTGTGGTCGGCCAAGCACCTTCGCCTCCTGGAGCCGAGCTTCCGCCAGCTCGCCCGCATCGGCAGCAAGTGGCTCAATGTGCCCGTGCTCGTGCGCACCGAGTTCGGGAACGTCAACGACTCGATGATCCGCTGGGTGCGCAAGCGCGACGGCAGCCTGGCGTTCGACACGTCGGTGCTCGATCGCTATCTTGACCTCGCCGTGCGCCATCTGGGCACGCCGCGGTGCATCCAGTTCGTGGTGATGCAGGGGATGAAGAGCCCCACCGTGCCGCCCACGCCGCCCAAGGTGATGGTGCACGACGAGGCGACGGGCAAGGCGGCTCTCTACTCCATCGGGCGGAATGAGGCGCAGCCTCGCCCGCGCAACCAGCCTGGCTGGAAACCGCCTGAGCCCGTGGGGGAGAAGCCCGTGGGGAAGCTCCCGCCGTCGGCCTGGCGCCAGTTCGCCACCGCCATCTATGCCCACATGAAGGCGCGTGGCCTGGAGAAGGCCATGTACTGGGGAGCGCCGCTCGAGACCGAGGCCGACCCCTCGCTCAAGACCCTCCTCGCTGCGGCCACCCCCGACGTCCACTGGACGGCCTACGGCCACGAGATCATGTATAACGCGAAGTACTGCCAGAACACGCGGTTCTACCGCATCATCACGGACATCCGCTACCAGTGGGGCTGGAACAAGTTCCGCACGGACGAGGGGTGGCGCAGCCCCATCACGCATCTGGCGAGCCCGCGGGTGGGCGGCACCTCATTTGCACTCCACACCACGTCGCTGCCCTTCGCCTACCGCCTGATGGTCGACCGTGCGCTGGCCATGGGCCGCACGGGCTTCGGGCGCGTGGGGGCGGACGAATGGGCGGGCGTGCACTTCGACGGGATGGACATCGCCCGCTGGCTCACGGGGGTTCCCGTGCTGTTCGTTCTGTGGCCTGGGGAGCAGGGTGCCGAGCCGAGCGCGCGCTTCGAGATGCTGCTCGAGGGCATTCAGGAGACGGAGGCCCGCATCTTCGTCGAGCAGGCGCTCCATCGTGGCGGCGTGCCGCAGCCTCTCGCCCGGCGGGCAAGGAAGGTGCTCAAGGCTCACTTCGACGAGACGAACTTCGTGCAGGGCAACTCCATCGTGCACAGCATGGAGGCCTATCCTTACGGCTGGCAGGCCCGCTCGCGGCGGCTCTACGGGATCGCGGCGGAGGCCGCTCGCGCGCTTGCTCCCTGAACACGCCAGGCGGCGTTCACGGTGGGAACGCCGCTCAGGCCGGCACCAGGCGCACCTCACTCAAGCACAGGCCCGTGCCCGCTTCCTTGTTGATCGCTGCGGCCTTGAGCTTGAGGGTGTGGGCGCCCGCAGACGGGATCACCACGGTGCCCAGCACGCTGGCCGCCTCGGGCACGTGCTTCGAGCGGGCGCTGTCGATTGTCTCGTCCGCCTTGAGCCTGCCGGAGAGGCTCTGGCCCGCCACGGTGAGCGCCACCTTGTGGCCCCCCTTCCACTCGCGGCCGCGAACGGCCGTGTGGACCTTCACGGTGAACTCGCCTGGCGTGGAGACCTTGAAGCTCCAGCTCAGCCAGTTGCTCTTCGTCTGCCAGCCCTCTACCACGCCGCCGCGGCCGATGCGGAACTGCCGGCCCATCCTCGGCACGTGGAGCTCGGCCAGGTGGACGGGGAGCGACACGGTGCCGCTCGGCTGCTGGAGAGGCGATTCATCCACGTCCGCATCGCCCACGATGTCGAGCACGACCACCGAGACGTGCCTGTCCGGCCTCCTCGCGGGCAGCTCCACGTCGACCACGTGGTGGTCGAGGTTGGTGTCGTGGTGCTGCTCGACGGGGAGCTTGCGCTTGGTGCCGCCGAGCAGGCGAGCGGCCTTCACGGTGTTGCGCAGGCCGTGGAGCACAAGCTGGCGGCGGGGCCAGTGGGTGATCAGCAGGTAGAGCTTGCCCGGCTTCTGGGTGATGCGGCCCCACTCGAGCTCGTAGGGGAAGGGGCTGGCCTGGGTGCCGTAGATGGCCTCGCCGTTGACCTTCATCCACTTGCCGATCTCGCGCAGGCGGTCGATGCTCGGTTTGGGGATAAGGCCCTGGGCGGTCGGGCCCACGTTGAGCAGGTAATTCACCCCCTTGCTCGCCAGGTCCGCGAGGAGATGAAGGAGGGTTCGCACGGACTTCCAGTTGTGGTCGTGGGCCTTGAAGCCCCACGTGTCGTTCAGGGTGGCGGGCGTCTCCCAGTCGCCGTCCACGCGGCCCACGGGGATCTGGTTGTCGCCCATCGAGCCGTAGTCGCCCACGTCGTGGCCCACGCGGCCGCTCACCATGCACTCGGGCTGGAGGCGGTGGACGAGCCGCTTGAGGCCCAGGCTCTGCTCCCGCGTGATCGTGTGCGGCGTGTCGAACCAGATCAGGCCGATCGGGCCATACTGCGTGAGCAACTCCGTGACCTGCGGGCGCACCTTCTCGCCGAGGTACTTCGCGAAGTCCTTCTTGTCCTCATCGTAGTCCCAGAAGTTCCGCGCTCCGTTCGGGTCGTGCCAGTCCTGGGACTGCGAGTAGTAGAAGCACAGCTTCAGTCCTGCCTTCTTGCACGCGCGGGCGAGTGCCTTCATGGGGTCCTTGCCCCAGGGGGTGCGGTCGACGATATCGTAGTCGCTGCATGGCGAGTCGTACATGGCGAAGCCGTCGTGGTGCTTGGCGGTGATCACGATGTACTTCATCCCCGCGCTCTTCGCGATGCGCACCCACTCGTCGGCATTGAACTTCACGGGGTTGAACTCGCTGGCGAGCTGCTCGTATTCGGTCACGGGGATCTGGGCGCGGAACATGATCCACTCGCCGATGCCCGGGATCTTCTTGCCCTTCCACGTGCCCGCCGGAACGGCGTAGAGGCCCCAGTGGATGAACATCCCGAAGCGCGCCTCGCGCCACCACGCCATGGGATCGCTCTTCCTGTTCGATGTCTTGCGCTTCGCCATGGCCTCGAGTCTCCTTCAACCTGGTCCCTGGGGCTCACCCGGGATGCTCGGTCACCAGCGATTCTAGCCGGCGCGTGCGGACAGCACAAGTGCGGCACACCCTGTGCGGTGCCGGCCGCACGTGGCCTTGACAGTCACGGAGCCGCGTTCGTACACTACGATGGAGCGAGACGTGAGGATCCGCCCGCGCCCCAGAGCATGAAGTCTGCCGGTGGGTTCGGGCTCGAATGGTACGGCGGCACACAGGAGAGGAGAAACGGATGGCGACACGTCGCAGCACACGGCGCGACGTCCTGGGAACGGCAGCCCTGTGCGCGGGCGGCGTGCTTCTGGCCCGCTCGGCACCCGCCGAGGGCGCAGAGCAGAGCACGGCGGCCTCCTACAACACGCCGAAGCCGGCCTTCAGGAAGGGCTCCACCATCCTCTTCCAGGGCGATTCCATCACCCACGGCGGCCGCGGCAGGGACCTCAACCACTACATGGGACACTGCTACGCCTACCTGATCGCCGCACGACTCGGCGCGGACATGGCCCAGCAGAACCTGCACTTCCTCAACCGCGGAGTGAGCGGCGACACCGTGAAGAGGCTCCAGGCACGCTGGCAGAGGGATACGCTGGACCTCAAGCCCGATGTGTTGAGCATCCTCATCGGGGTCAACGGCCGCTACAGATTTCCGGCCGACGACTACGCGAAGATGTACACGGCACTGCTCGCACAGACCACGGCCGCCCTGCCCAAAATCACGCTGGTGCTCTGCGACCCGTTCGTGAACCCGCGCGAGAAGCCCGACTCCCGCTCGCGCGTCGAGGTGGACACGCGCCGCGCCATCGTCAAGAAGCTCGCCACGACCTTCAAAGCCATCCACGTGCCCACCCAGGACGTGTTCGAGGAAGCGGCCCGGACGACGCCGCCGAACTACTGGATCTGGGATGGCGTGCACCCCACGCCGGCAGGGCACGAGTTGCTGGCGCGGAGGTGGCTCGAGACCGTCGCCGCCCAGCTCAAAGGGTAGCCCGCCGCGCGGTGAAGACACGATCTGCGCCGGGGGCGGGCCAGTGGTCCCACGGCTACCCCATCAACCGCCCGATGGCCGCGAGCTGGTCGACGAACGGCTGCGGGATGAGGCCGTCGGCGCCGATCGGCACGTCCCACGTGACCACGCCGCCTCGGTCGGCCACGTAGCGGGTGTAAGTGGCGGCCAGGTCGTCGGGGAAGCGGGAGCGCTCGCCCCGGCACCACGTCGTCCCCAGGTAGCTCAGGATGTGGTACTGCGCCTTGTGGCCGTGGCGTTCCACCCAGCGGCCGGGGCAGGTGGGGAGCGCCTCGGCGATCTCGCCCGCCGTGTAGTCCTCGTGCTCGCTGTGGCAGATGACAGGCACCCTCACGCCGGGGTTGAAGGCCACGATGGAGTGGGGATTCCCCGCCTTGAGTGCGGCGGCGAAGCTCGCGAAGTTCGGCTCGTCGTCGAACCGATACATGTCGTCGGCGAAGTAGCAGCCGTCGATCCACCAGCCGTGGACGCGGGTGCCCCAGCGGAGCGACCACTCGCGGATGACGGCCTCCCAATGGCGCTGGAACTCGGCCAGGCGCTCGCCGCGGGTTGGCCCGCCGTGGACCTTGGGCCAGTCGCCGCGATAGCCCCACCGCCACTTCAGCCGCTCCATGGCCACGGGGTCGGCGGCGGGGGCGCCGGCGGGCAGGTAGACCAGGAGGCGGACGCCCATCGGCTCGAGGGCCGAGGCGATGTCGGCCACGAGATCGCGTCGCGAGCACTTGCTGGGCTGAATGCCCACGATGGCGTCGTAGGTGGCGTTGGGTGAGCAGTAGTGGCCGGAGTTCTGGCCGAGGGTGATGAAGTGGTAGCGGGCCTGCGTGGCTTCGAGCTGTTGGGCGAGGCCGGCCACGTCAAAGGCATCCACCTGGGCGTTCCAGGCGTCGGCGGTGAGCTCGCCTCCACCGTCTGAGCTGGGCGGCGCGCCCAGGTAGTGGGTGAACGCGCCCCACCGGGCGTCGTGGAACCAGTCCGTCGGTGGCATCACTTGCTCTCCTGGGGGGCAGGGGAAGGGGGCTGGCCGAGGCAGAGGAAGAAGAAGTTCATCGAGCCGACGTAGAGACGGTCGTGGGCGATGGCGGGCGAGGAGACGACGCGGGAATCGGCGCTGAAGGTGAGCTGCGCGGTGTCGTAGCTCCACGCGAGCTCGCCCGTGGAAGCATCGAGGCAGTAGACGCGGCCGTCGTTGGAGCCGAAGTAGACGCGGCCTGCCGCGACGGCGGGCGAGGAGAGCACGGGGCCTTCGGTGGGGAACGACCAGCGGGGCTCGCCCGTGGCGGTGTCCACGCAGTAGAGCCGGCCGTCGCGGCTGCCGAAGAATGCGGACTGTCCCGCGAGGGCCACCGTGGTGAGCACCGCGTCGGGCACGTCGCGCGCCCACACCTTGCTGCCAGCGGCGGCCGCGAGGCACCATACGGAGCCCTTTGGATTTGCGTGGCTCATCCCGAAGGTGCCGTTGCCGAGGCCGAAGTAGACGCGGCTGCCGTCGGTGGCGGGGCTCCCGCACACGCCATAGGGGGCGGGGGTGGACCAGCGGACCGAGCCGTCGGCCGGGGCGAGGCACAGGAAGCGATGCTCGCCGCGCGCATTGCCGAAGAAGACCCCGCTCTCGGTGACGGCGGGCGACATGTTGACCTGGGCATCGGCGTAGCGCCAGATCTGCTTGCCCATCTTCGCGTCGATGCAGTAGACGCCATCGTCGCCTGCGGCGAAGATGAGCCTGCCGTCGGCGAGGGTGGGTGCGAACTCGATGTGGCTGGCGGTCTGGAAGGCCCAGAGCTCCTTGCCCGTCGCGGCGTCCAGGCAGTGGAGCTTGCAGTGCTGGGAGTAGTGGAGGCCCTCGCCGGTGAACACCCGGCCGTCGGCAACGACGGGCGAGGCGAAGATCTCGTGGGCTGCCTTGAACTCCCAGACGACGCTGCCGTCGAACGCGTCGAAGCAGTAGAGTGTCTTGTTGTCGCTGCCCACATACACCCGGTTGCCCACGACGGCTGGCGATGCGGCGAAGGGGGCTCGGGACGCGCCGTCGCGGAACGCCCAGAGCTTCTCGCCGCGCCCAGGGCCGCCGGTGCCGGGCGCCGTGCCCGTGCGGCAGGAACTGCCCATGAAGGTGAGCCACGGGCCGCTGGAGACGGACGCACTTGCGCCGCCGCCCGCGGGCGCCGTGCGGCGCGGATAGAAGACGACTCCCAACGGCACCCCGGCGAGCACGGTCGCGCCGAGGCCGATCAGCGCGGCGCGGCGGCCCCACTTGAGCGCGAGGACCAGGACCACGGCCGCCGCCACAAGCACGAGAACCGCGTGGGGCAGGAAGGCCATCGCCTGCTGGAGCAGGTTGGGGCGTATCGGCACCACGGCCAGCACTGGGTGGAATAGGGGCATTTAGGGCTCGTGGAAGAATGCAGTGGCGGGCACGAGCTCCATCACGCGGTCCTCGGAGCTCCAGTAGAGCCGGATGCCGGCCGAGCCGAACTTGCCGTGTGCCTGGCCGCCCTGATAGTCGATCTCGAGATGCGCCAGACCATCCTTCAGGACGACAGGCTCGGAGAAGTCAATCCGGTAGAGGCGACCGCCCTTCCAGTTGGCCTGGTCGGCGTAGAGTAGCTTCGAGTCGTTGCGCGGCGAGATGACTGTGGCCAGAGAGCTCGAGGCATCGCCCACGCGGACGGTGGCACGGTTGCCGAGCTCAGTCTTGACGTAGAGGCGGCAGCGCCCCGCCTTGGGGAGGCGAATCCTGCCGCGGAACCGCAGCAGAAACGGGCCTCGTGCGTTGGGCGGGAACGCCTCGTCCTTCTCCCAGTGGGGGCGGAGGAGGTCGGGGAACCGGCCGTTGCCACGAAAGCCCGAGTCAACGCGCGCGAGGGTCCTGCTGGCGACGGGTTTCTTCTGGCCGGGGCGGGTGAAGTAGTCGACGCGTATGCCCGGCTGGAGCCCGGGGGCCGAGGGGGGCGCGAGCCAGGTGGCGACGGCGGCCCGCACGTCGGCATCGGGGTCGGCTGCGAGAGGCTTGAGCGCATCGAGCTGGCCGAGGTCGCCGAGGACGAGTGCCGCGGCGAACCGTGCGTCGCTCTCGGTGGAGGCAATGCCCTTCTCGAGCAGGGTGACCACCTGGTCGTGGGTGAGGCGCTCGCGACGGTGGCCCTGCTGGAGCTCGGAGAGCAGGCGGTCACCGTTCGAGCGGCGGAGCTCGCGAACGGCCTCCTCGCGATACCACTCGGCCTTGCGGCGGTACGCTGCTGCAAGGGTGCGGTCGCCCTGCGCGGCTGCCTCGTCGGCAATCGTTGCGTAGTAGGGCACACACACGCGCAACTCGTAGTGGCCGGTGAGGCGGCGGCGGAACGAGGCGTCCCAGAACAGCCCCGCTCGCTCGAAGATCCACGCCTTGCGCTGGAAGAAGAAGTTGCCCATCTCGTCGAACTCGGGGGCCATGTGGTCCTCGAGGTAGACGCGGACCCGCGTGTCGAGACGCTGACTCAGCACGGGCGTGAGCTTGGCCTTCGCCAGCAGGTCCACGAGGGCGCGCCGCTGGCCGTCCACGACGTTCCAGTAGCGGCGGTCGACGCGGGTCTCGACCAGTTGGTGTCGCGTGCGCTGGCCATTGCCGAACAGGCGGTCGAGCTCGCGGTACACGCCGTCCATCTGCGGGTCGAAGGCGATGCCGGAGAGGCGGGCGTGGAGCGCGGTCACCATGTCCATCGAGGACTTGCGGTAGTAGACGACCTGCTCGTAGTGGCCCATCTGTTCGAGGCGCTTGAGGTCGCGGGTCATGTTGGCCCGCAGGGCGAAGAGCGGCGGGGCGGCCGCCACGAGCACCACGGCCCCAAGGGCGCACATCGCGAGGACTCGTCGTATCCTCTGAATACTCATTGGTGTCGGTTCCCGTAGTGCGTCAGGAGAGCCTTGGCCGCGTCGGCGAGCGGCGAGTTGGGGCTGGCGGCGAGGTCGCGGAGGATCGTCCTGCCCTGTGGCGTACCGCCCACCACCTCGCGTTCGTGGTGACGGAATGCTGCGACGCGGTCGGTGCGGAAGTGGTCGAAGAGCGGGGCGAGCTTGGCCTCGAGCCCCGGCTGTTTGCGGACGGCTTCCCAGAACGCGGCGTTCTCCTTCAGATCGGCGATGGCGCTCTGCGCGGCGCCCGCGACGAAGTTGGAGATGAAGCCGCCGTAGCCGACGCCCTTGGGGAGCTTCTTCGCGAACGTCTCGAGAATGGGGATTGCGCGGGGGTCGCCAATCATCCCCAGCGCCTCCGCGTGGCGGGCATAGACGGTGCTTGGCAGCGCCTCCTTCGGCGCGCGCACGTCGTGGAGCGACCGCGGCCCGATGGCTCCCAGCCACTCGGCGATGGCGGGGATCGCACGCGCCTCGCGCAGATACCCGAGCTGCATGCACAGTTGGCCCCGCACCGCGAGGGCCTTCCGCTCCTTGGCGAGCAGGGCGACGAGGGCGTCGCGGGCCTTCGGCGTGGCGATCTCGCCGAGCAGCTCCACCGCCACCAGCCGCGGCGCCAGCGGGCCGGTCGAGCCCGCGAGCTGCTCGAGCGCGGGCACCGCCGCATCCCCCTGCGCCACCAGCTTCCTGCCTGCACGCCATTCGGCCAGTGCGTTCGGGCCGGCAAGCTGTTTCACGAGCTGCGCGGTGTTGGGCCGCGTCGCCTCAGCGCCCAAGGCGACCGTCCCAATCAGGAGCAGCGACGCCAGGGGCGCCGCACGTTGTGGAATCATGAGGCATCTCCTGCTGGGCCTCGTACGTTCTACCATTGAGCATCAGGGGATTCAAGACGAGGGCGAGCCTGCTTGCGGCGGCGCCTGCGAGTGATCCCGCAGCTCCGCCCGCAAATGCAGACAGCGCCAGGGCTTTACGGCGTAAGTCCTGGCGCTGCTGTGTGGTAGCGGTGGAGGGAGTCGAACCCACGACACGAGGATTATGATTCCCCTGCTCTGACCACTGAGCTACACCGCCACTGGAAATTATAGCGGACAGGGGGCGTGGGTGTCAAGATGGACCCGTCCAGTGGAGAGCATTCGGGGCTCGCCAGCGGGGGTGGTGTTGCCCGTCGGGCGCGGATGGAGTACAATCGCCGGCGAGTGAGCGGCGAGCGGCACTTCGGTCCTGCGACAGGAGGGTGGCGATGGGCGGCGTGTCCCGGCTGTGTGTGGGCGTGTGCGTTGCGATCGGGGTGTGGCTCTCGATGGAGGGTGCGGCGGTGTGTGGAGCGGCTGGCGCGCCAGCGGCAGATGGGATGGTGGTCAAGGGCGTGCTCGCCGCAGGGGGCGCGGGCGAGAATCTGCTGAAGCCCGGCGGGTGGCGGGCGTGGCAGAAGGGGTTTGTTCGCAGCGATGCCTTGCTGGTGTGCGAGAACGGGTCGGACGCGGTCGTGCAGCGGGGGGCTTCGCAGGCCGTGGAGCTGAATCAGACGGTGCCCCGACCCATCGTGGCCACAGCCTGGAGCAAGGCCGAAGGCGTGGGCGGGAGCCCGAACAGCGACTACGCGCTCTACCTCGACCTCGTCTACACGGATGGGACGCCGCTGTGGGGGCAGACGGCGCCGTTCGCCGTGGGCACGCACGACTGGCAGCGGCGCGAGGTGCTGGTGCTTCCCGAGAAGCCGGTGAAGATGGTGAGCGTGCACCTGCTGCTGCGCCGCCACGCGGGGAAGGTGTGGTTCCGCGACGCGACGCTGCACGAGGTGAAGGCTCCTGAGGGGGCGTGCCTGTTCGACGGGGTGCCGGTGGTCGCCCAGGCGGCGTCCGCCGAGGGCTTCCAGGTGCGCGACGTGGCCGCAGGCTCGGGCTTCGTGAGCATTCGCCAGCAGGCGCTGGGGCTGAAGCTGGCGTGCACGGAGACGAGGAAGGACGGCGCGACGTTCTACGATGTGACGCTGCGCGACACGACGGGGCGCGATCGGGCGGTGACGCTGGTGTATGCGATCCCTATCGGGAAGGACGGCTGGCGCTGGCTGCACGATCCGCGACGGGCCGAGGATGCAGCGCCCCGGCGGGAGTATGTGAACGCCTCGCAGTTCCGCGTGGGCGCGAGCGGGCGGCTGTCGCGCTATCCGTTCGCTGCCGTGGCGAAGACGAATCGCGGCTTGGGGCTGGGCATCGACACGGCCAGCCCCGCGTTCTTCCGCCTGGGCGCGAACTCGGGCACGGGCGAGCTGTTCCTGACCTACGACATCGGGCTGGCTCCCGAGAAGCCGACGGCGCGCGTGCGCTTCTGCCAGTTCACGTTCCCGCCCGACTGGGGGTTCCGCGCGGCTCTGGCCCGGTACTACGAGCTGTTCCCGGAGGCGTTCACGACCCGTGTCCGCGAGCAGGGGCTGTGGATGCCATTTGCGAAGATCAGCGCGGTCAAGGGGTGGGAGGACTTCGGGTTCCGCATCAAGGAGGGGACGAACGAGACGAAGTGGGACGACGAGCACGGGATCCTGACCTTCCGCTACACCGAGCCGCTGACGTGGTGGATGCGGATGCCCAAGACGATGCCGCGAACGATGGAAGCGGCTCTGGCCGAGGCTCGCCGGCTCGCGGCGGAGAAGGGTGACCGCAGGGCCAAGGCTTTCCTCACAAGCGGCTTCCACAACGAGGCGGGAGCGTTTCCCGCACGGCTCCGCGACACCCCGTGGTGCAACGGCGCGGTGTGGAGCATCAACTGCATGCCAGGCATCCGCGGCGAAGTGACGGACTTCAAGAACAAGTGGAACGCGGAGATCCGCGAGCGGCTCTACGGCCCGAAGCGGAGCGCCGACCAGGATGGCGAGTACATCGATTCGAGCGAGGGCTACGTGACGGACGCCCTGGACTTCCGCCGCGACCACTTCGCCGCCGCCGAGACTCCGCTGACTTTCTCGCTCGACTCCCGCCGCCCGGCCATCTTCAAGGGCCTTGTGGTGTTCGAGTATGTGCGGGGGCTCGAGCGCGACGTGCACGGGATGGGCAAGCTGATGATGGCGAACGGCGCGCCGTCGCGCCTGTGCTGGCTCATCCCGCTGCTCGACGTGGGGGGGACGGAGACGAATTGGCATCGGGGCGGGACGTGGCGGCCGATGTCCGATGCCGAGATGCTCTACCGCCGCGCACTGTGCCGGGGCAAGCCCTACTGCTTCCTGATGAACACGCGATTCGAGGACTTCTCGCACGCCCTGGTGGAGAAGTACATGAAGCGGTCGCTGGCCTACGGGATGTTCCCGGGGTTCTTCAGCCACAACGCGTCGCAGGGCCACTACTTCACGCGCCCGGAGCTCTACGAGCGGGATCGCCTGCTGTTCCGCAAGTACGTGCCGCTGTGCAAGCGGGTGGGCGAGGCGGGCTGGGAGCCGGTGACGCTGGCACGCTCAAGCGACGAGCGGGTGCACGTGGAGCGCTTCGGGTCCCGCTACCTCACGGTGTTCAACGACAGCCCCGAGGAGCGCACGGCCACGGTGACGTGGGAGGGGAAGGCGACCGCGTCGGGGCGCGACCTGGTAACTGGGCGGGCGGTGGCGTGGCGGGACGGGAAGACGACGCTGACGCTCGGCGGCGAGGACGTGGCCGTGCTGGATCTCGGCGAGCCCGGGAAGTGAGTTGCCGACCCCAGGTCTTGCGCCGCGGGGCGTGGGGCGGTATGGTGGTGGGCGGGCGACCACGCGGAATCACGAGGGGAACGCAGCATGCAGGGACACTGCCCGATCTGTGGCCAGCCGCTGGGCACGAGTGCCGTGGTGTGTGAGGCGTGCCATGGGCGCATCGACGCCCGGGAGCCGCGTCGGCGCGCCGCGGTGCTCTACGGCTGGGGGCGCGGCCTGATGCTCTTCCTGGCGCTCTTCCTGTTTGCGAAGGGGGCGTATGCGACCCTGAGCCCTGGCGGCTACGCGGAGCTGGTGGGCGACCTGGGCTTCGCGAGCAAGGACCCCACGGCGCAGAACTGGACCGCGGCGTTTGCGCTGGTGGCGGCGCTGCTCTACGCGATCGCGTGGGTGGCGGGCTACCTGGGGCGAGGGTGGGACGTGCTGGTGTGCCTGGCGGCTCTCGTGGCGTTTGTGATGGGGCAGGGCGCCACGCAGTTTGTGCTCTCGGGGCTGGAGGGCGGGATCGCCAGGGCGATCGCGCTGTTCGTTTTCTGGACGTCGGTGCCTACGCTTCAATACTACACGTTCGTCCTCGGGCGCGGGGAGGCGGAGCAGGGAGCCGGCGCGGCCGGCGATGCGGCCCCGTGAGGCGAGGAGGCCATGCGATGGCGCGCAAGCGGCAACTGGGCGACGACGTGCTCGAATACCGCCTGGGGGGCGGGTGCGTGGCGGTGGCTGGAGTGCCGTTCCTGGCATGCGGTGTGGCCATCGTGTTCTGTCCGCTATGGTCGGAAGTCCCGTGGGTTCCTGGATTGATCTTCGGCGGGATGCTGGCGCTGATGGGCGGTGCGCTGGTGTTTGGCCGCAAGGGCGTGGTGATCGACCGCGCTCAGGGGGTGGTGACCGCATGGTGGGGCTTGCTCGTGCCGTTTCGCAGGCGGCAGCACCCGCTCTCGGAGTTCCATCGGGTGACGGTCCGCCGGGAGGTGCGCGGCTCGCAGAAGCACCGGCGGACCGTGTTCCCTGTGCGCCTGGTGGGCTCGGGCGAGGCGCGGGTGGAGGTGGACGCACGAGGGCTGCCCGACGCGGCGCGTCGTCTGGGCGAGGATGTGGCGAAGTTTGCGCAGCTTCCACTTTCGGACTCGTCGCTTGGCGAGGAAGTGGTGCGCGAGGTGGCGGAACTGGACGAGAGCGTGCGGGAACGGTGGGAGCGGACGGGGGAGCGCCCCGAGGTGGCCGAGGCGCCCGAAGGAGCGCGCTCGCGCCAGACGGTGGTGGGGGACGCGCTGGAGTTTGAGCTTCCGCCGCCGGGCCTGCGGCAGTGGCATATCGTGGGGCTCGCGATTGGGCTCGGCATCCCCGTGGTCGCCTACTTCGCGTTCATCCAGCGGCTGCTGACGGGCGATGCCCTGTCGCCGTGGCTGAAGCTGGCCGTGGGCGGGGGGCTGATCGTCGTGGCGATGGTGCTTCCCGTGGTAGTGTCGGTGGGGATGGTGGTGCGCCGGGTGTTCCGGGGCGCTCTGCTTGCGGTGTCGCCTGCGGAGCTTCGCGTGGTGTGGCGGGGACTGATGTGGGATCGGTCGACGGCGATCCCTGCCGATGAGCTCGAGGAACTCCAGATCGTGCGGGAGGACATGCTCGATGTGGGCGGGGAGGTGACGGGCGGGAAGCGGGCCCAGAGGTTCGTGATCCTGGCCCGGTCGGACACGGCTCGTGCGGCCTTCGGGGCGGGCCTGGCGCGGGAGGAGCTCGAGTGGATTCGCGGTGTGGCCGCGAACGTGGTGAGCGCGTGAGAAAGGAGAGGGCTTGGCGGAGCTGAAGAACGAGTTTGCGTGGTCGAAGAGCCGCGACGGCACGCTCCAGGAGTGTCCCCGCCAGTACTACTTCCGCTACTACGGGGGTTGGGGGGGCTGGAAGGTTGGCGCGCCGGAGCGGACGCGGCGGCTCTACGTGCTGGGGAAACTCCAGACGCGCGCGATGTGGGCGGGCTCCACGGTGCATGGATGCGTCGAGCGGACGCTGCGGAACCTTCGGCGCGGCATCGACGTGCTGAACCCCGAGAAGATCGCCCGCCTGGCGATCGGCCAGATGCGCGCGGGGTACCGCTCGTCGCGCGAGGGGAAGTATCGGGACAACCCGAAGTCGTGCGCGCTCTTCGAGCACGAGTATGGCCTGGCCGTGAGCGACGAGCAGTGGCGGCAGACGGCCCGCGACGTGGAGGCATGCCTCCACACGTTCTACACGTCCGACCTGTTCGCGCGTCTTCGGGCACTGTCTCGCGACGCGTGGCTCGAGGTCGAGGAGTTCAGCTCGTTCATGCTCGATGGGGTGAAGGTGTGGGCGGTGATCGACTGTTCGTTCCGCGACGGCGCGCTGGTGGACATCTACGACTGGAAGACGGGCCGCCGCGAAGCCGAGGAGAGCACGGTGCAGCTCAAGTGCTACGCCCTCTACGCCCACGCGACGTGGGGCGTGAGCTTCGAGAACGTGCGCGTGGCCGAATACTACCTGCTCAACAACCACGTCCGCGACCACCGGGTGACGGAGGGGGACGTGGAGGACGCGCGGGCCTACATCCGCGGGAGCGTGGAGGATATGCGATCGCTGCTCGTGGACGTGACCCACAACGAGCCTCTGGCCGAACGTGCATTCGAGAAGACGGATGATACGCGGCGGTGCCGTAGGTGCAACTTCGTGGGAGCGTGTCGCCCTGAAGTAGCCGAGGCGCTTCGTGCCGTGCCCCAGGCGCGTTGACGCTGGAAATGACTGGCAGGTGTGCGTTCCGAGGGGACGAGGGGGCGGGCTTGTAGCGCGTGGGCGCAAGGGTCGGTCGGACTGGCTCGGCGGCGTAAAGTGAAAATCCGCTTGACTTTGGGGGGGAAAGCCTGTTAAATACATATTTTGCGGAAGTGCCCCGAGGCTTTCAGGCCCCCGCGGAGACAGAGCGTGGGAGAAGCTCCTTCTTCCCCGAGCGATCAGCCTGCCTCGCTCGAGGGACTTCGGGAGTCCATTGACAGGATCGACGCTGAGCTCGTGAGACTGCTCAACGAGCGTGGGGACATCGTTCAGAAGATCGGTAGCCTCAAGCGCGAGCAAAGCGGCAAGATCTACGCTCCGTCGCGCGAGACCCACGTGTTCCGCCGCGCCATCGAGCGCAGCGCAGGCCCTCTGCCGTCGGCCGCGATCCGTGCGATCTTCCGCGAGATCATGTCGGCCAGCATCGCGCTCGAACAGCCGCTCACGGTGGCGTATCTGGGGCCGCAGACCACGTTTACCCATCTGGCGGCGATGGCCAAGTTCGGCACGTCGGTGGACTATCTCCCGAATCGGGACATCCTGGGGATTTTCCGCTGCGTGGCTAGTGGCGCGGCCGATCTGGGCGTGGTGCCCGTGGAGAACTCGATCGACGGCGGCGTGAGCGACACGCTGGACGCGTTCATGGCGTACCCGCTCCAGATCTGCTCGGAGCTGCTGATGGAGGTGCACCACTGCCTGATGGTGCCCGGTCGGCAGACGGTGATCGAGAAGATCTACTCGAAGCCGCAGGTGTTTGCCCAGTGCGGGCGTTGGCTGGGCGAGCACTACCCCGACGCGGAGCTGATCTCGGTCGGCAGCACGGCTCGGGCGTGCGAGGTGGCGAAGGAAGAGGAGTGTGCGGGAGCCATCGCGCACTTCGTGGCCGCCGCCACCTACGGGCTTACCGTCGTGCACAAGAACATCGAGGACGTGGCGCGCAACGTCACGCGCTTCGTCGTCCTGGCCGAGGAGTCGTGCAAGCCGAGCGGGAACGACAAGACATCGGTCGTCGTCTCGGTCCAGCACAAGTCGGGAGCACTTCACGAGGCGCTCGTGCCGTTCCGCAACAACGGGATCAACCTCACACGGATCGAGTCGCGCCCGTCCAAGCGGAATCCATGGGAGTACTACTTCTTCATCGATTTCGAGGGCCACAAGGACGACGAGAGGGCGCTAGCAGCCCTCAGAGAGGTGCACAAGGCGTGCATCTACCTCCAGATCCTGGGCTCATACCCGATCGCGGACAGCACGGTGTCCATCGAATAGGCCACTGAGTACTCGAGGGAAGCGCATGCGACGACCACTGATGGCCGGCAACTGGAAAATGAATCTCGACCTGCGGGGCGCCATCCAACTGGCGGCGGGTCTCAAGCGTGAGCTGAGCGACGTGGAGGCGAGCGATATCGCCGTCTTCCCGCCGCATCCGTTCCTGGCGGATGTGTGCGACACGCTGAAGAACTCGAACATCGAGGTGGGTGCGCAGAACGTGCACCCGGAGGCCAAGGGGGCGTTTACGGGCGAGGTGGCGGTGCCGATGCTCACGAGCATCGGGTGCCAGTGGGTGATCATCGGCCACTCGGAGCGCCGCGACCTGTTCGCCGAGACCAACGAGTTTCTCAACAGCAAGCTCCGTGCGGCGCTCGACGGCGGCCTCAAGCCCATCCTGTGCGTGGGCGAGCACCTCGAAGAGCGCGAGGGCGGCAAGGCGCAGGATGTGGTGGGCTCGCAGGTGACGGCCTGCCTGGCGGGCTTCACGGCCGCCGACATGGAGAAGATCACGGTGGCCTACGAGCCCGTGTGGGCGATCGGCACCGGCCGCACGGCCACGCCGGAGCAGGCCAACGAGATGCACGCGATGATCCGCAAGCTCATCGGCGAGCTCTTCGGCCCGTCGCTGGCCGCGACCACCCGAATCCTCTACGGCGGGAGCGTGAAGCCATCGAATGTGAAGGCGCTCATGGCCGAGTCCGAGCTCGACGGCGCGCTCGTGGGCGGCGCCAGTCTCAAGGTCGAGGACTTCGTGCTGATTGTCAGGAACTGAGCCTGGCCGGTCTGCGGCCAGTGGCTAGGGGGACGCTTGCTTGAGCTTTATCTACACACTGCTCTGGGTGATCTTCGTCGTCGATTCCCTTCTGCTTGTCCTCATCGTCATGCTCCAGTCGGGGCGGGGCGGTGGACTCTCGGGGATGCTCGGCGGCGGGGGCATGGCCGAGTCGGCACTCGGGCCGCGCACCGGGCTGCCGCGGATCACCGGGGTGATGGCCGGGATCTTCTTCGTGACGGCCATCCTGATCGGCATCCTCACGCGACCGCCGCAGGCGCTCGACAAGGAGCCCGGTAAGAAGGCGGACGCGACCGAGGAAGCGGGGAAGAGCGAGGCGGCCCCCGCGACCAGCGATGCCGCCGGGAGCCCGAAGGCGGGCACGGCCACGGCCCCTTCTACAGGCACCCCGGCCGCGGCCCCCACGAGCGCGACGCCTTCTGGAGCGACGCCGTGACGCGTAGCATGACCGGCTATGGCCATGCCCGCTGGGAGGGCGACGGGCGGGTCGTCCAGGTGGAGGTGCGAGCGGTCAACGGCCGCTACTTCCGCCTCACCTCGCGGCTGCCCTACGAGCTTGCCGGGGTGGAGCACCGCTTGGAGAAGCGGCTCCGGGCACGCATCGCGCGCGGCTCGGTGGAGCTGCGGGCCAAGGTGGAATTCGTCGGCGCCCGCGCCGCACGGCCGCTGAACCGCGACGCGCTGGCCACCTACCTGGCGCAGATCAGTCAAGTGAGCGAGGAACTCGACTGCCCGATCACCGTCACCGCCGACGCCCTTGCGTCGCTGCCCGGCGTGCTCGACCCCGAGGAGATCAACGAGGGCGAGGCGAAGGAGCTGACGGGGCGGGTGCGGGAGACGCTCGAGCGGGCGGTGGACGCGCTGGACGTGATGCGCCTGGCCGAAGGGGCGAACCTGCGGGCGGCACTGCTCGAACACTGTACGGCGATCGAGGCGCTGATCGGCGAGGTGGAGGCGAACGCCGAGGGGATTCTCAAACGCCACAAGGAGCACCTGATAGAGCGAGTGAACCGCCTGCTCTCCGATACGAAGGTGCGCGTGGGCGAGGCAGACCTGGCCCGCGAGATCGCGCTGCACGCCGATCGCTCGAACGTGTGTGAGGAGACGGCGCGCGTGCGGTCCCATATCGAGCAATTCCGCACCGCGCTCGATGAGGAGAAGCCCATCGGCCGCCGCCTCGAGTTCCTGGCACAGGAGCTCCACCGCGAGGTGAACACGATGGGATCGAAGGTGGCCGACGCAGGGGTCTCGCGGGTAGTTGTGGCCCTCCACGGCGAGGTGGACAAGGTCCGCGAACAGGTGCTGAACGTCGAGTAGAGCGGATGAGCGACCGTGCTCGAGCGCGAGGCGAGGCGACGTGTGAATGCGCCCCCGGCCTGATCGTCCTGTCGGGGCCGGCGGGGGCAGGGAAGACGACGGTGGCGGAGCGGCTGTGCCGGGAGCTGGGCATCCGGCGATCGGTGTCCGCCACGACGCGGCCGCCCCGACCGACGGAGGCGGATGGTCGCGACTACATCTTCCTGAGCGAGGAGGAGTTTCGCGAGCGCGTGGTGCGAGGTGAATTCCTCGAGTACGCGGAGGTCCATAGCAGGCTCTACGGCACGCCTCGCCCGCCGATCGAGGCGGCCATCCGTGCCGGGGAAGCCCGCCTGCTGGTGATCGACGTGCAGGGGGCGATGCAGGTGCGCCAGGCGATGCCCGATGCGCTGCTGATCTTCCTGGACGCGCCGGATGCGGCGCTGGCCGAGCGGCTGGAACGGCGCGACACGGAGGGTGCGCTGGAGCAGGATGCCCGGCGCGCCGCGGCGAAGGCCGAACGAAGCTACAAGGAGCACTACGATTACTGCGTCACCAACGACGATCTCGAACGAAGCGTGGCAGAGCTCCGAGCCATTCTCTGCCGGCAACGAGAGCCTGAGGACCGGAGGTCTGGACTCGATGGATGAGGCAACGATCGATCTTCTCGCACGCAGGGCCGGTGGGCGGTTCAAGCTCACATCGCTGGTCACCAAGCGGCTTGTCGACATTAACCGGGGCTCTCAGCTCCTCGTCGAGCCGGAAGACGATAACCTGTTGCACACGGCTCTCAAGGAGGTCGAGCACGAGCTCATCCGGCTGGTGCCCCGGCTCCCTGCGCCTGAGGCAGCCGAGGAGGGCGAGGGCGTGGAGCAGGAGGACTAGCGGCGAGGCCTGCCGTGAGTAGCGACCCGCTGGAATCCCGGGAGGTCGTCGTGGGCGTGACGGGCGGGATCGCGGCCTACAAGGCCGCGGAGCTCGTCTCGCGCCTGCGCCAGCGCGGAGCCGCGGTCACCGTCGTGATGACCGTAGCGGCCACGCAATTTGTCCGGCCTCTGACTTTCGCCGCGCTGAGCGGGCGGCGGGTGATCACCGACCTGTTCGAGCATCCCGAGCACTACGAGGTGGACCACGTGGCTCTCGCCCAGAGGGCCGATCTGGCGATCGCGGCCCCCGCCACGGCCAACCTCCTGGCCAAGCTCGTGACGGGCATCGCCGACGATGCGCTCACGACGGCCCTGGTGGCCCTGGCCTGTCCCATCGTGCTCGCCCCAGCGATGAACGCCCGCATGTGGGCCAACCCCGTTGTGGAGAGCAACGTCGCCCGGCTCCGCGAGCGCGGCTGCCAAGTGGTGGAGCCGGAGGAGGGGTGGCTGGCGTGTGGCGAGAAGGGCGCAGGCCGCCTGGCAGGTGTCCAGACCATCCTGGCGGCCGCCGAGGCCGCCCTGGCCACGAGCCCCGGGTGAGCGTCCTGGCCCCCCCCATTCGCTCGGCCCCTGTCTCGCATGCGGTGGAGGAACGCCGGATGACGCCCGCTTCACTCCCCATGGTGATCGACACGGATATCGGCGACGATATCGACGACGCCCTGGCCCTGGCGCTGGCCGTGAACTCGCCCGAGGTGGACCTGCGTGGTGTCTCGGTGGTCTACGGCGACGTGGCGACGCGCAGCAGGCTCGCCCGCAAGCTCCTGGCGACGTACGACCGGGCGGACGTGCCCGTGGCCACGGGGTGCGGCGCGCCCCTGATGGGCGCCTGTCCCACCCACGTGCCGAACCAGGCCGTGGTGCTCGAAGAGGGCGAGACGCTCCCTGAGCCCAGCCCCCAGCGCGCCGACGACCTGATCCGCCGAGCGGCCGACGAGGCGGGCGGCCGCCTGGTCGTCGTGACCATCGGCGCCATGACGAACATGGCGCTCGCACTGCTTCGCGACCGCAGGCTTGCCCGCCGGGCGAGCCTGGTCCTCATGGGCGGAATGGCCGGCCGCCACCTGGCCGAGTGGAACATCCGTTGCGACCCCGAGGCCGCGCGAATCTGCTTCGAATCGGGAATGCCCATCACCATGGTCGGGCTCGACGTGACCCTCGAGTGCCGCATGACCGCCGAGAACGTGGACGCCATCCGCACCTGGGACACGCCGCCCACCGACCTGCTGGCCCGCATGATCGATGCCTGGCGCGGGACGGGCGACGCGGGTGAGAAACCGAAGCTCCCCATCCTCCACGACCCGCTGGCCGTGGCCGTTGCATTCCGTCCGGAGATCGTGACCGCCGAGCCACGCCACGTGGCCGTGGAGACGCGGGGCGAGTTCACCCGCGCCTACACCGTGACCACCCAAGATGGCGAACCGAACACCCAGGTGTGCCTCGGGGTGGATTCGGCGGGCTTCCTCGGGCTCTTCATGGAGAGGCTCCTCCAGCGCGGCTAGAGGCCCCGGGGGGCGCGCCGTCGGCCGACCCGGCGCAGGGGGTTGATCCGGAAAGAGTCGGGGGTGTAGAATGGCAACCTGCGAATAGGGCATGTCCGCCGCTATCAGGGGGATCGGACAATGAACGCGTGCTACGGGCTGGCTCTCATCATGTGTCTGGCAGTGTGCTCGGGTCTGGCGGCCGGCGAGCGGGTTCGCGAGCCCGTGGTCGCGGGCAGGTTCTATCCCGGGGGCAAGGAGGAGTTGGCGCGCTCGGTGGACGACTTCCTGGCGAAGGGAGCGAAACGGAGCGCGGTGGAGGGCAAGCCGATCGCTGTCGTTGCGCCCCACGCGGGTTACACCTACTCCGGGCGCTGCGCGGGAGCCGCCTTCGCGCCCGTGAAGGGCAAGACCTACAAGCGGGTGGTTGTGCTCGCCGTGAACCACAGGGGCATGCCGTTCCGCGGCGGGTCGATCCTCGACGTGGACGCCTACCGCACGCCGCTCGGCACCGTGCCGCTCGACCGCGAGGCCTGCGAGGCGCTGCGCAAGACGCGCTACATCGGCACCCACCCGTCCGCGCATCGTGCGGAGCACTCGCTCGAGGTGGAGCTGCCGTTCCTCCAGCGCGCGCTCGGGTCCTTCCAGCTCGTGCCCATCGTCGTCGGGCACGTGGTGGAGGACGAGTTCGCGGCGATGGCCGCCGAGGTGCGATCGGTCGTGGACGACGATACCCTGGTCGTGGCGAGTTGCGACTTCACGCACTACGGAGCGAACTTCCGCTTCGCCCCCTTCCGCGAGAAGGTCCGGGAGAACATCGAGAAGCTCGACAAGGGGGCGGTGGCCGAGGCCCTGAAGCTCGATGGCCCCGCCTTCACGAAGTACATCACACGCACCGGCGCCACCATCTGCGGACGCTACACCGTGCGCGTGCTGCTGGAGATGCTGCCCGAGAAGGCCAAGGGCACGCTGGTGGACTATTACACCTCGGGTGATGCCAACGGCGACTATCGCCAGTCGGTCAGCTACGCCGGCATCGTGTTCACGGCCGAGGGCCAGTGGGGCCCGCCGCCGAAGCGGGACGCGGATGCTGAGGGGGCTGCCAAGCCTGCGGCCGACGTGGATATCACTGCCGCCGGGCAGCGGAGGCTCCTGGACATTGCGCGCAAGACGCTCGAGGCCGTGACCGCGGGCAAGCCGATCCCTGAGCTCGACGAGGCAGCGGAGGAACTCCAGGGACGGTACGGTGTGTTCGTGACGCTCAACAAGGAGGGGAAGCTGCGGGGGTGCATCGGCAACTTCCGTCCCGACACACCGCTCTACAAGACCGTGGCGGCGCAGGCCCGGATGTCGGCTCTCCGCGATCGGCGGTTCCAGTCGGTGAGGGCCGAGGAGGTGAAGGCCATCGATATCGAGATCTCGGTGCTGCTCCCCGCGAAACCGATCAAGGATCCGCTGGGCTGGGAGCTGGGCAAGCACGGGATCATCGTGCGGCGCGGGCTCCAGCAGGCCACGTTCCTGCCCCAGGTGGCCGAGCACTTCAAGACGAAGCAGGAGATGCTCGCGGCCTGCTGCCGCAAGGCGGGCATGCTCTCCTACGTGTGGCGGGAGCCGGAGACGCAGGTGTTCATCTACCGCGCCCAGGTGTTTGGCGAGAAGAGCCTGGGAGGAAAGCCGTGAAGCGGCTGGGGGCAAGGGTATGAGCACGGTGTTCCGGTTTACCAACGGCCTGGAGGGTGCGTTGGCGGACATGGGCCTGCCGGTGAGCCGGGTGCTGTTTGTGGCCCGGGAGGTGGGCGACGACAGCATGGGGCACAGCGTGCTGCGCTTGGCGCGCGAGCTGCGGCGTCGGGGCAAGGAGGTGGAGATCGCCTGTGGGGGTGGGGCGCTGGCCGCGGAGTTCGAGGGGATCGGGGCCAGGCCCCACGTGGTGCGGGGCCTGGCGGACGACGGGGTGCCCTTCCGCGCGCCACACGCCCTGGCGGCACGGATGCGGGAGTTCTCGCCCGATCTCGTGCACGCCTTCGGCCGACCGCTGGCCGGCTGGGCGGAGCGCGTCTCGGCCGTCACGCAGTGCCCCTATGTGCTCACGGTGATGACCTTCGCGCCCGGCGGGCGGCGCGAGCGGCTGCGGGGCGACTGGGAGCGCGGCTCGATCGTGGCCGTGAGTGAGGAGTTGCGCGAGGAGCTGGTCAACCACGACAAGATACCGAAGCGAGCCATCGGCGTGATCCCCATCGGCATCGCCCTTGAAGATTACGAGCGCTACGCGACCCCTCCCGGTGAGGCGCCCACCCCCGTGGTGGGCATGGTGGGGCCGCTGACGCCGGAGAGCGGCTGCGAGTACTTCGTCCGCGCCGCTCGCGAGATCGTCGACCGCGGGGTGGACGCCCATTTCCTGATCGCCGGGGACGGCCCGGAGCGCGGCCGCCTGCGGCGCCTCATCGGCGAGCTGCGATTCGAGAAGTGGGTGACGACCGTGGAGGACTTCAAGGACTACCGCCGTATGATCGCCGTGCTCGACGTGTGTGTGATCCCCGCGGTTCAGGAGGGGCTGAGCCTCAACGTCATCGAGGCCATGGCCTGCCGCAAGCCCGTCGTGGCCACCGGCGTGGGGCCGGTGTGCAGCGTCGTGAGAGACGGCGAGACGGGTTTCCTCGCCCCGAAGAAGGACGTTGCGGCCATCGCGGACAAGGTGATCCAGCTCATCCATGACCCCGAGCTGGTCCGGCGCGTGGTCGACGCGGCCTACGCAATGGTCAGCGAGCGGTTCTCGCTCGAGAGATCGGTGCAGGCACTGCTGACGTTCTACTCGCGATGCATCGCACGCTCGGAGGCCTCGTGATGGCGAAGGTGGCCGTGGTCGTCCCCGCGCGGTTCCACTCGACGCGCCTCCCCGGCAAGACCCTCCTGCGCGAGACGGGGAAGTACCTCGTGCAGCACGTCTACGAGCGGGCATCGCTTGCGGCCTGCATCGACGACGTGGTGGTGGCGACGGACGACGAGCGCGTGGTGGCCGCCGTCGAGTCCTTTGGCGGAAAGGCCGTGATGACCTCCCCCGACCACCGCTCGGGCACCGACCGGGTGGCCGAGGCGGCCAGGAAGCTCGACGCGGACGTCGTCGTGAACGTCCAGGGCGACGAGCCCGAGATCGAGCCCGAGGCCATCGATCTCGCGGTCCGCATCCTCGAACGGCACCCCGAGGCCGAGATGTCGACCCTCGCCTCGCCGGCCGACGACTGGGAGCGCCTGGCGGACCCGAACCTCGTGAAAGTGGTGCTCGACACGCGCGGCTACGCCCTCTACTTCTCCCGTGCGCCCATCCCCGCCTCGAAGAGCTTCCCAGGGCAGCCGCCGGGGGATGCACACGTGTATCTCGCCCACATCGGGCTCTACGCCTTCCGCCGCTCCTTCCTGTTCCGCTATGCGTCCCTCGACCGCTCGCCGCTCGAGATGCACGAGGGCCTTGAACAGCTCCGCGCCCTCGAGCACGGCCACCGCATCGCCGTGGGCGTGTGTGGCTACCACGCGCTCGGGGTCGACACCGCGGAGGACTACCGCGAGTTCGTGGCGCGCTGGCGCCGAAGCCATGGTGGCTGAGGGTGAGGTGCCGCTGGCCGCGGAGCCGCCGCAGCGTTGACCGGGCTCCGGACGCCCTGTATAATCAGAGAAGAGGGACTCCTCGCTGGAGACGGGATATGGATGCCCTTCGCCGGGTCGCGCGCGAGGCGGCTCGCAAGATGGGATTGCAGGAAGTCGCCGATGCCTGCGGTGCGGGGGCGTGTGCTGGACTCGCCACTGCGTGCCTGCTGGTGCTCGCCGAGCGGCTGCTGGCGCCGGGGCTGGCGGCCGGCGTGCTGGTGGCCGCGCCCGTGGCGGTGGGGCTGCTCGCTGGGCTGAGCATCGGGGCGGCCCGATGGCCGTGCCTGGAAGCGGCCGCGCTAGCGGTGGACCGGCGGTTCGCCCTTGCCGAGCGGCTCTCGAGCGCCCTGACGGCCGGTGAAGGGGCGATGGCTGAACTCGTCCGTGCCGATGCCCGTCGCCACGTGGCACCCATCGACCTGGCCGTGCGAATGCCCCTGCGCCCCCCGCGGCTCTGGGTGGCTCTGGTGTTGTGCGGCGTGGGCGCCTCGATGGCCCTGCTGGTGCCGCAGATGGACGTTCTGGGCTGGCGGGCGCGGCGCGAGAGCGAGGCGGGGAGGCGGGAGCGGGTGGCCCGTGCGGCACAGGCCGCAGCCGCAAGTCTGGTGCGGCTGGCGGGAGTGGGCAGGGAGAACGGCCTCGAGCGTTCGGCGGCAGTGCTGGAGCGGGCGGCAAAGGAGATCGCCTCGACGGCGAGCGCGGGGCAGACAGCCCGGGCCGCCGAGAAGGTGGGTGCCGCCCTCACGAAGGCCATGGACGCGAACAGCGAGGCCCTGCGACTGGCCGGCGCGGAGGAGCGGGAGAAGCTGCTCCGCGAGCGCGACATGCAGCTCGGGGCTGCGAGCGTGGTGCGCCGGTGGCGCGAGCGGGTGGGCGCGCGCGGCGGCGGAGACCCGACGGAACGAGGGAAGGGCAGCGAGGTGGCGAAGGACGGCGGGCACGAGGCGGCCGAGCCATCGCAGTTTGTTCTCAGCCAAGGCACGCCCGAGCGGCCCGCTGGCGCTGCGGCCCTGGAGGAGCGCCTGGTGGCGGCGGGGCCTGCCGCCGATGCGGCGCTCGCGCGCCGCGACATTCCGTGGCGGTACCGCGAGGTGGTCCGCCGCTACTTCTCCCCCGATGAGTCCAACGTTCGCTAGGAGCCTTCGGCGCCGCTGCCTGGCTCCGCAGATGGGATGCCCGCAATGACCGCACTCGCGCCCAAGAAGGCACGCCGGGTGGTCGACCGCCTCGTGGCCGCGGGCCATCAGGCGCTCTACGCCGGTGGATGCGTGCGCGACATGGTCCGCGGGGAGACCCCGCACGACTACGATATCGCCACCGACGCTGCGCCCGAGCAGGTCCAGGCCCTCTTCGAGCGCACCGTGGCGGTCGGCAGCCGCTTCGGCGTGGTGGTGGTGGTCATGGGCGAGGACCAGTTCGAGGTGGCCACCTTCCGCGCGGACGGCGAGTACAGCGACGGGCGCCGCCCCGACGATGTGCAGTTCGCCGACGCGCGCGAGGACGCCCGCCGCCGCGACTTCACGATCAACGGCCTCTTCTACGACCCGCTGAGCGAGGAGATCATCGACTTCGTGGGTGGGCAGGAGGACATCGAGGCGGGCGTGGTGCGCGCCATCGGGCACCCGGAGCGCCGCTTCGCCGAGGACGCGCTGCGCATGCTCCGCGCCGTGCGGTTCGCGGCACGCTACGGCTATCGCATCGAGGAGCGGACCGCTGCTGCCCTCGCGGCGCGCGCCCGGGACATCCGCCGCGTGAGCGCCGAGCGAGTCCGCGACGAACTGGGGCGCATCCTCACCGGGCCAAACCGAGGCTCCGCCCTCGAGCTCCTGCGAACCACGGGCCTTCTGCGCCACGTCCTCCCCGAGGCCGAGCTCATGCACGGCTGCTCCCAACCCGAGGAGTTCCACCCCGAGGGCGACGTGTTCCGCCACACGTGCCTCGTGCTCGATGCCCTCGAAGAGCCGAGCCTCGAGGTGGCCTTCGGCGCACTGCTCCACGATGTGGGCAAGCCGCCCACGCGTCGCCACACCGACCGCATCCGCTTCAGCCTGCACGACAAGGTGGGGGCGCAGATGACCCGCCGCATGTGCGCGCGCCTCCGCTTCTCCGCCGCACAGGCGGACACCATCGTGGAGCTGGTGGCTGAGCACATGAAGTTCGCTCACGTCCGGGAGATGCGCGAGAGCAAGCTCAAGCGCCTCCTGCGCGGCCCCCACATCGATGCCCACCTGGCTCTCCACCGCGCCGACTGCCTGGCCAGCCACGGCGACCTAGTGAACTACGAGTTCTGCCGCGAACGCCTCGCAAGCCTGGACACCGAGGACATCCGCCCCGCGCGAATCCTGCGCGGCGACGATCTGATCGACATCGGCTACGTGCCCGGCCCGCTCTTCACGAGGATCCTCGAACGTGTGGAGGATGCGCAGCTCGAGGGCGAGGTGGCCACGCGGGACGACGCGATCGCCCTCGTGCGACGCGAGTTCCCCCGCGGCCGCGATTCCCGACGGCCCGCATGATGCTGGATGGGGGAGGGCGTTACCCGCCTTCGGCGAGCTTCAGGATGTCCCTGCGCCTGGGGAGCGAGGGCTGCGCGCCGCGGCGGGTCACCGAGAGCGCCGCGGCCGCGCTGGCCAGGCGGAGCGCCTGGTCGAGCGGGCGCCCCTCCGCGATGAAGGTGGCCATCGAGCCCACGAACGCATCGCCCGCGGCGACCGCATCCACGCTCTTGACCTTGAACGCGGGGATGCGCATCGGGCGAGGCGTGCCGTCGAGCACCGCGGCGCCCTTCCTGCCTCGCGTGAGCACCACGTGGCCCACCCCGGCGTCGAGCAGGCTCTGGGCAGCCGTGAACTCCGAGGTGCCGGCGATCACCTCCATCTCCGTCTCATTGAGCACCAGGTAGTCGACCTGGCGCAGCAAGGCCCTGGGCAGCGGCTTGCTGGGGGCTGGGGCGGGATTGAGGACCACGGGCACCCCGCTGGAGTGGGCCAGCCTCACGGCGCGGCGGACGGCCGGGAGGGCGACCTCGAGCTGCACGATGAGCACGCCGGCCGAGCGGATGGCGTCGGCCGCGCTCTCCACCTCGGCTGCGGTGAGGCGGAGATTGGCGCCCAGGGCCACCGAGATGAGGTTCTCGCCTTCGCGGTTGACGAGGATGAGGGCGATTCCCGAGGCCGCATCGGGGTCGCGGGCGATCCAGCGGCACTCGATGCCCTCCCTGCGGAAGCCGGCGACGGCCTCGTCGCCGAACACATCCGTGCCCACCTTGGCCACCAGGGTCACGGCGGCTCCCGCCCGGGCCGCGGCCACGGCCTGGTTGGCGCCCTTGCCGCCGGCCGCCGTGTAGAAGCTCCCGCCGACGACCGACTCGCCGGGACGCGGCAGACGCGTCGAGCGGATCACCATGTCCGTATTCGAGCTGCCCACGACGACGACGCGCGGCTTCTTGCGTGGCACGTGTGGCCCCCCTTGAGCCGGGTGGGCTGCGGGCTAGACGCAGCGGAAGAGGAGGCCCGTGGTCTCGGGAATGCCGAACATGAGGTTCATGGACTGCACGGCCATCCCGCAGGCGCCCTTGATCACATTGTCGAGTGCGGAGACGATCACGACCTTGGCGGTGCGGGGGTCGGCCACGGCCGCGAAGTCGCAGTAGTTCGTGCGGTGGACCTCGGCGAGGGTCACATCGCCCACCTCGTCGACGATGCGTACGAACGGCTCGTCGGCGTAGGCTGCCCGCCAGATGGCCACGATGTCGCTCGTGCTGGCGGGGGCGGTGAGGTCGGCGAAGAGCGTGGTGAGAATGCCGCGGTCGATGGGGATGAGGTGGGGCACGAAGGCCACGGTGGCCTCCTCGCCTGCGGCCGCGGCGAGCTCTTGCTCGATCTCCGGGGCGTGGCGGTGGGTGAGCGGGCCGTAGGCGCGGCAGTTCTCGTTGCAGTCGAGGAACAGGTTCCTGGCCTTCGCGCTGTACTGCTTGCCGGCGCCGGACAGGCCGGAGTATGCATCCACGACGATGCCCGTGGGCGCGATGGCTCCTGCGGCGAGCAGGGGGGCGAGGGGCAGGATGGCACTGGCCGGATAGCAGCCGGGATTGCCGACCAGGCGCGCGTTGCGGATCGGCTCGCGGTAGAGCTCGGGCAGGCCGAAGACCGCCTCGGCCAGGAGTTGGGGGCAGGTGTGTGTGTGGCCGTAGAAGCGCTCGTAGACGGCTGCATCGCGGAAGCGGAACTCGCCGCCGCAGTCGATCACCTTGAGGCCGGCATCGAGCAGCCTGGGCGCCCACTCCATCGAGTCGGGGCCTTTCTTGGCGAGGAACACCACGTCCGCCTCCGCCGCGATGGCCTCGAGGTCGGGCTTGCGGCACGCGGTGGCGAGCTGGCCCCTGAGGACGGGGAGCACGCGGTCGATGGGCTCGCCGGCGGCATGGTCGGAGCCCAGGAAGGCGAGTTCGGCCTCGGGGTGGCCGAGCAGGATGCGGACAAGGGCCTCCCCGACCGCACCGGTGGCCCCGATAATGGCGACGCGAATCATTTCTTGAGCAACTCCTTGGGGGGACCGTTCGGCCCGCGGGGCGCCGAGGGGTAGAGGCCCGCTCAGTCGTAGCGGGTGAGCTTTTCGAGGGCCGACTTGTCGTCGCCGTGGACGATGCGCTCGGCGATGGCGACGGTGGCGCACACGAAGACAAAGGGAATGGCGAGGCCTCGGATGAGGTTCTCGGTGAACAGGCCGGCCAGGGCGAAGCCCACGATGGCCCCTGCGGCGCCGAGCGCGACGCCGAGCATGAGTTCGCTGTGTGCTGCGGCGTAGAGGCGAATCGCCCTGCCCACGAGCGCGGCGACGAGCCAAGCCAACGCCGCGAGCCCCACGAGCCCCATCTGCACGAGGGCCTTCAGCCACACGTTGTGCGTGAGATCCTCGGGCGCGGCCACGTTGAAGACCTCCGGCTCGTCGGTGCGATACTGGAGGCGTCCTGGCATGAATGGCTTGAGGAGATGATGATACGGACGCGGCCCGTAGCCGAAGAACGGGTCGCCGTGCTGGTCGCTGGGCTGGAGCGACCTGGGGAACCACAGGGCGCGGGCAGCCACGATGGCCGCGTTCCAGCGCTCGTAGCGGACGGCGGTGCGCGGGCCGCGGAGCGGATAGCTGGCCGCCACCTCGGAGGGCACGTCGTTCTCAATCGTCGTCTTGACCTCGCTGAGGAGTTGGATCTCCCTGCGGGTCAGGTCGCGTCGCCTGCCCAGGAGGGTGAGCAGGCGGTCGGCGTCGAGGGGACGCGGCTGGGGCATGATGAGCTCGCCGCTGTGGTCGGCCACGATCTTGTGGGTGGGCTTGTAGAGCTCCTGGGCTCGTTCGAAGAGCTGGCGGTCGCTGAGCAGGTAGTTGTCCTCGACGGTGAGGGCGACGGAGCTGAACAGGGCGTCGGTGTGGTAGGGGCGCAGCCAGCGGGAGGCGGCAGGAATGGCGATGGCGAGGACGAGCAGGCACGGCACGAGCGCCCGCTGGCCGCGCACGGCGCTCAACACCACCAGCACCAGCACGATGGCCAGGAGCGAGCCGCCGGCGAGGCACACGAGCAGGCCGCCAGCCACGATGGCCAGAAGGGCGATGCGCACCCGCCAGTGCCGCGCGTGGAGAGCGATCCCGTAGAGGAAGGGCAGGGCGAGCGCGAGAAACGCGCTCAGCCCGTTGCGGTTGGCGTAGCCGGCACGAATGTCGAGCGGCGACTCGGCGACGACGTAGTGCACGATCCCCCACGCCACGACGAGCCCCGTGGACACCGCGAACGCGGTCACGTAGGGCTTGATGTCGCTGCACTCCTCGACGTTGAGGAACACAGCGAAGGCGAGGAGGAAGTACTCGATGAACTGGAGGAGGTCCTTGGCGGCGCCGAGGCCGGCTCCGGCACGAGCCAGTGCGGCGGCGGCGGCCGCGACGAGCACGAAGGCCTGGAGCGGGGGCAGCTTGAGCTTGCGCATGCCGCGCGAGACGAGGCGCAGCCCGATGCCGACGGCGGCCAGCACCAGGACCACGTCCGCTGCCGTGACGGGCAGCGCCGTGCCGCCGAGGCGCACGCCGAACCCGAGCTGATTCGTCATGGCCAGGATGAGGAGCAGGACGAGGCCGAGATTCACGTTGCGGAGGCTCAGGCGAGGCTTCAAGCTTCCGTCTCCTCTCCTGCTGGCGGCGAGTGCTGTGGGCTGTGCTGCGGTGCGGCGTCGAGTGCCTTGAGCTGCTGCTGCGTCTGGTTGTCCCACTTGCCGTCGTGGTCGAAGCGAATGCAGGTGTGGAAGGCGTGGCGGGCCTTGCGGAGCTGCCCGAGGCCCGCGTAGGCCACGCCGAGGTGGAACAGGGTGTCGGGGTCCTGGTCGTTGATGCGGCGGGCCGCGAGCAGGGGCTTGAGGGCGGCGGCGTAGTCGTTGCGCAGAAAGGCGGTGAGTGCGTTGCGGACATGGCTGTCGACCACCCCCGCCTTGGCGATGATGCGCTTGTGGCGCAGGGCGAGCTTCGCGGTGTCCGCGACGGCGAATGCCCAGAGGAAGACGCCGAGTGCGATGGCGGCGTAGCGGACGAGGTCGGCGTCGGCGCCGGCGTGCTCGGGCGGGAGGATGCTCTGTGCCTGGCTGTAGAACCAGCCGTCGATGGCGAAGCCGAAGAGGAAGAAGATGAGGAGGCCACGCGCCGGCCGGCCAGCGGCCAGGTGGCCGCAGCCGGGCAGAACGGCGGAAAGGCATACGGGCACGGCCTCGGCAATCTTCACGGGACCCTCACGGGGGCTGGCGCGACCGTGTGCGAACGGCGCGTCAGCGGTTGTACGGTGTGCGGACGTCGTAGGTGCGGCCGACCCTCTCGATCTCGGTCTTGAGCTCCTTGGTCTCGCCCACGCGCGCCATGTCCGAGACGATGTGGTGGATCTTGCGGCGTGCCCACTCGCGAGCGATGTCGTTGCGGGTCGCGTCGGGCGCGCCGGGGGAGTAGCTGAAGCGCAGGGCGCGGCGTGCGTAGGGGTTCTTGCCCTGGAGCTGGATGGTGACGTTCTGGCCGGGCTTGCAGCGCCCGTAGAGGACGATGGGCTGGTCGGCGTAGAGGTTGGGGAGGAAGGCGGGGTAGGTCTCGGCCACGTCGAGGTTGGTGTAGATGAGGCGGAGTTGCATGAGGACGGGGTTGTCGTAGGCGGCGAAGAGGCCCTCGAGAGCGGCGGGGGCGTCGGCCCGGTCGTCGGCGAAGGTGGACTGGCCGCGGGAGCGGTAGGCGAGCAGGTCGAGCAGGTAGCGGTCGGTGCCGCTGCCCGCGTCGAACGGGAGGATGGCGAAGTTGGGCTTGGCGTAGGCGCCGATCTCGTTCACGATGCGCCGCGCGTCGCGGATGCCCGAGGTGGACCGCCCGTCGCTGACGAAGAAGATGGTCGTCGGGCGGTTGCGGACCGATTGCTGCGCGACGTCCTGGACGACGGAGCGGAGCACGCGGTAGACATCCGTCTTGACCTGGCCCGGGATGCGGTCGACGAACCTGGCCGCCGCCTCGGCACGCTCCGGCGTGGGCTGGGCGAAGTCGGGGAAGAGCTTGCGGGCTTCCTCGCTGAAGACCACCACGTTGAACCGGTCCGTCGAGCGCAGCCGGCGGATGTAGGCCTCGATGGCGTCGCGGGCGGCCTGGATCTCGCTGCGGCGCATGCTCAAGGAGACGTCGCAGATGAACACCACGTCCTTGGGGATGATGGGCAGCTTGTCGGGCGCGGCGGCGGCGATCTCGAGGCGGAAGTACAGATGGGGTTCGCCGGGCCGCTCGTACATGTCCACTTTGACCTTCACTTCGTCGGCGGCGAGGGGGATGATCGGGCGGGTGTCCTCCTCCTCTTCGCTGAAGGCCTGTGGGAGGATGACGACGGGTGGACTCAGGGTCTCCTTGTGTGCGATGGCGTCCGTGAGCGGGATGGCGATGCCCTGGGGCTCGGGGCCCCCAAGCTCCACGGCGGCGGGGGTGGGCTTGGCGGTGGGCGACGCGACGTCGCCCGCATGGGTGTCGCTGGCCGGGAGTGGGGCTTTGAGGTCGATCAGATCGATGGCCACGGGGGGGCCTGAGGGGATTCCCGAGGTGGCGCGGAGGACCTCGCGGCCCCCGGTGCCCGAGACGCCCACGGCAGCGCCGACCGTGGTGCGGACGGGCGCCACGTCGCCGATCTGCGTGAGGGTCTGATCGACGTCGGGTGCACCCTGGGTGTGGACCACCGGCAGTTCGGTGTCGGGCAGGCGCACCCCGGAGGGCTTGTGGGGGGAGGCCACGGGCTTCTCGCTGTCCGCGAATGAGGGGCTGGCAATGTGTTGGGTGGGGTTGATGAGCGGGATGTCGATGGGCTTCGGGGTCTCGACCGTCTCGGCCTGCGGAGGGAGTTGGCGGGTGGTGGTGGCGAGTTCAGGCGGCAGGGAGTCTGGGACGTCCACCACGTGGAACCAGCGGGAGACGGCGGAGGTGAAGACCTCGACGTCGAAGAGGCGGATGGAGCCGAGGTAGTGGACGATGAGTACGTGGATGAGCAGGGAGATGGCGAGCGAGGTGAGGATGAAGCGGCTCACGTCGTCGCGGCGGGTGCGGGTGGTTCGAGCGGCCGGCATGGGCAGTGCCCTCGCATCAGGGCTGAGGAGGTTTCTTCTCGATGGTCTTGCCGTCGGCGGCGAGGCGAAGCCCGTGTTCGCCGAGCTCCCCAATCAGGAGCTTCGTCCACGGGGAGTCGGGGTGGTTTCTCACGAGGCGCTGCCAGATGGCTGGCGCGGCCTCGGCGTCCTGGAGGCGCCGCGTGGCCAGGCCTGCCTTGTAGAGTGCCTCGGCTCCCTCGTCTCCCGCGCCGAGCATGCCGACGGGGAGGAGGTATTTTCGTGCGAACTCCCAGTTCTTGTCCTCGAAGGCCATGCGGCCCATCTGGAGGCGGCACTTGAGGACGAGGCCGTCTCGGACGGGGGCGTTGTCGATCACGTGGGGTGCGAGCTGCTCGACCTGCTGATAGAACTCCCAGGCCTTCGGGTGCTGGTGCGCACCCTTGAGGGTCTCGGCGAGGCCGAGCTTGGCCCAGATGACGTACTTGTGGGTGGGGAAGCGCTTGAGGAAGTCGCGGAAGTAGGCCTCGGCCTTGGGATAGTCGGGCTTTTCGAGGTTGAGGCACAGGTCGCCGAGGCTGTGGGTCACGGTGGCGCTGGCCTCGTTGGGGTAGCGCTTGATGAGGGCCTCGTAGGTTTCGATGGCCTCGGCGTTGCGGCCGAGCTGGCGGAAGTTGGCGCCCGCCCACAGGTACTCGTTGGCGGAGGCGAGCTGGTCTGGGGCGTTTCGGATGAGCTGGAGGAATGTGGCGGCGGCCTTCCCGAAAAGCTCGTCCGCCTCCTTCTGCTGCTTTGCGGCCAAGCGAGCCTTGCCCACGCGTGCGTAGGCGTAGGCCAGGAGGTGGAGGGCGCGCTTCTGGTACTTGCCCGGCATGTTCGCACACAGCTCGTAGAGGGGGATGGCCGCCTCGTACTGCTTCTTGCGCTCGGCGTAGTACCAGGCCAGGAAGTAGTGCACGTCGCCCTTGTGCGGGCCGTCCTTGAACGCGTCGAAGTAGCGCTTGAACGTGGCGTACATGGCGTCGTACTGGCCTGCCTCGAACTCGCAGGCGCCCTTGCGATAGAGGAATTCCTGGGCGAGCGCGGGGGCGGCCTTGGCGTAGCGGTCGACGAACTGGCCGTAGTGCACGGCGGCGTTGTCGTAGCGCTTGAGGCTTCCCCACAGGCGCGCGGCCTGTTCGAGCGCCTTCTGGTGATGCACGCCCTGGGGATAGCGCTGGAGGTAGACGTCGTAGGCCTTGGCCGCGTCCTCGGCGCGCTTGAGCAGGTCGAGGCACACGGCCACCTGGTGGGTGGCCTGCTCGGCGTTCGGGTTGTCGATGGGGATGGCGCGGTAGGATGCGAGAGCGGGCTCGTGCTTCCCGAGCCAGAATGCGGCTTCGGCGTGGAAGAAACGCGTGTCCGTCGCGTTGGGGCCTTTGGGGAACTCCTTCAGGTAGGCGTCGGTAGCGGCGAGGGTCTGCGTGGCGCGGGCCTGGCCCTGGCGATAGGCTGCTGCGGCCTGCCCGAAGGCGGCGGCCTCGCGAGCGGGGAACTTGCGAGCCTTGTCGCGCGAGAGAAGCTCGGCGAAGCGCTGCTCCGCCTCGGTGAACTGATTGGCCGCGTAGAAGGACTTGGCCGCGAAGAACAGGGCGCTGAGCACGAAGCCCCCGTTGGGGAAGCGCTTGATGTACTCGAGCGTGGGCACGAGGGCTTCCTGGTAGCGTTTGAGGAAGAAGAGCGCCTGGGCGCGGCCGTAGAGCACCTCCTCGGCAAACTCACCCGAGGTGTCGAGCAGGCCGAAGACGGCCAGGGCTTCCTGGTGCTTGCGCTGCAAGAGGAGCAGGCTGGCCACCTTGGCCCGCACGCGCACCAGGAGGGCCTGCTGGGCCTTGAGGTCGGCCCCCTGGGCAGCGGCCTTGATGGCGCCCACCAGGTAGGCCTCGAGCTCGCGGTACTTGGCGAGCGCGGCGTCGGGCTTGTCCAGGGAGACCAGGCAGTCGCCGATGGGCAGGAGCACGTAGCCCCTGTAGGCGTTCTCGGGCGATGGGTCGACGAGCACCTGCTCGAAGTAGTGGAGGGCTTCGGTGAAGTTCCGCTGCGCGAACTCGGCGCGAGCCAGGGTGTAGCGGGCATGGACGATGAAGCGGCGATGCTCGGGGGCGACGAGCTTGATGGCGAGGAACAGGCGCAGCGGGGTGATGGCTCCCTTGGTGTCGCCCAGGCGGTAGCGGCAGTCGCCCACGCGATAGAGGGCGACGGGGCGTGCGGCGAAGGCGAGGTCCTTGGCGGCGGCCTCGAAATGGGGGAGGGCGGTCTTGTAGTCCTTGGCGATGAACAGGCAGTCGCCGAGCTCGAAGTGGGCGGCGGTGGCCCGGGGATGCTTCGGGTAGAGCTTGAGGAACTTGCCGAGCTCGGGGATGGCCAGCTTGTGGATGCCGTCGCGATAGAGGCCCTCGGCGTAGTCGAACTGGAGGTCGGCCGGGGAGTTGCCGCGCTCGGCCGCCCAGGCGGGCAGGGCGGCGGCAAGGCACAGGGCCACGGCTGCAAGGCGTGTGGGAGCGATGAGGGTGCGCATGGTGCCTGCTCGGGCGGCGGGGCTACCCGCCGCTGCGCTCCTCCTTGATGTTGGCATACGCCACGTCGCGGATGTTCGCCGCGGCACAGGCGTCGAGCACCTTCACGAAGTGCTGGAACGCGGTGTCGCGGTCGGCGCGGATCACGATGGGCGGGGGCGAGGCGGCATAGGCGTCGTGGAGGTCGGAGAGCCAGGACTTGAGGTCCTCGTAGGAGAGCTGGCGGTTGCTGATGAGGATGGTGCCGTCCTTCGTGATATTGATGTAGTAGGGGGCGCGCTGGCGCGGGACTGCGCCCTTCTCGGCCGTGGGCACGTTGAGGTCCATCTGCCGCTCGATCTGCTGGAGCGCGGAGGTGACGATGAAGAAGACGAGCAGGAGGAACACGATGTCGATGAGCGGGGCGAGCTGGAACCCCTCGCGCTCGGGCTCCACGGAGCCGCGGAAGTTCATAGCTCCTCCCCCTTCTCGATGATCGTCTGGGCCACCTCATCGGCGACGACTTCCATGTGGGTGACCAGGCGCAGGAGGCGGCCGCGCAGGTAGAAGTAGAGGGCCATGGCGGGGATGCCGATGACGAGGCCGGCGGCGGTGGTGACCATGGCGCGCGCGATGGCGGCGGCCAGGAGGTAGTGGCGGACCTCGCCGGAGGAGATGACGTTGAAGGCCATGATCATGCCGAACACGGTGCCCAGGAGGCCCAGCATGGGCGAGATGGTCCCGATGTTGGCCAGGTAGCTGATCTTCTGGTGCATGTGGGCGGATTCGCGGGAGCCTGCGGCGCCGATGGCCTCGTGGATCTTCTCGGGGGCTTCGCCCACCTTGCGCAGGCCGGCCAGCAGGATGCGGGCCAGCGCGGACCGGTTGCGCTCGCACGTGGTGGTGGCGCCGCGCGTGTTGCCCTGCACGAGGTAGCTCGACAGGGATTCCATGAACTTGCGGGGCAGGACCTGCGAGCGGCGGAGCACGAGCAGGCAGTGGATCGTCCAGGCCACGCCGAAGAACGAGATGGCGGCGAGGACATACATGATGAAGCCGCCGAGCTTGAACCACTCGAGGAAGCCGCGCCAGTCGTGCCGCATCTTGAAGAGCATCGCCTGGGTGCTGAACGCACCGTCGCGGGAGCGGAAGTAGACGGCGGTGCCGAGCGTGAACGCCGCGCCATCGGGGTTGGTGACCGTGAGCGAGGCAGGCCCCGTCGTGTCGCGGGCGGGGAACTTGGCCTTGAGACGCTTGGGCGACTGCACTCGGACCTCGGTGGCCTCGACGTCGCCGAGGCGGACTTTCACGTTTGCCTCGGCCTCGCTGAAGCCCTGCCCGAACACGGTCAGCCACGTGTCGGCCCCGCTCAGCGGGGTGGGTGGATCGACGTTGGTGATGCGCAGAGGGTCGGTCGGGGACATTCGGATGGGAGCGGCGGCCCCCTCGCAGATGCGCTGGGCCCCGATTCCTCCGAGCGTCGCCGCCACCACGGCCGCGACGAGCAACTTGCCAGGCAGCACGCTCACGCGCACCCCTCCTGTAGTTCGAGTAGCTTCAGTGCCGATGGTTCCCTGATGCAAACTTATGGCGATTATAGCACCGCCTCGACGCGCAAGTCAAGGCAGGCACACAGCTTCGCACCCGCCGCGCGCAGCGTCCGGCGCCCGCAGGGAGTGTGTGCTGAGCAAGAGGCCACCGGGACGCATGGGAACTCATGCGGGGGGCGGGAGGGGCTATCTCTCCGGCCAGCCCTCCTGGCCGATCAGACGCACGAACACGCA
>Ga0272441_10002187_pt1 | contig 40208 bp, 44 predicted proteins | sample SSMProp6N_FD_193582 | JGI IMG/M metagenome (GOLD analysis project Ga0272441, IMG submission 193582) | Marine sediment archaeal communities from Little Sippewissett salt marsh, Falmouth, MA, United States - SSM-Prop-6N | ecosystem: Environmental > Aquatic > Marine > Wetlands > Sediment ... | reverse complement strand
ACGTTCTTTGGTGTAATTCTATCTGTTTTCTTCGCCATATTACGAGTAGAATAAACTTAATATATTCATTATAGCACAACAGAAAGGGGAGCAAATGCTCCCCTTTGAATAAACTCAAGCCCACACAAACAGTCTATTTATCTTCCTTCTTATCAACCTTCGGTAACTTACCCTCAACCACCTCAAACCTTAAAGGAAAACGCTCCATCAACGACAACGCATCGTCTACGGAAACAACCTTTCGACTATTCAATTCAAACTCCAACCTCTCTAAAAGCAACTCTTCATTCCAAAGATACAAAAGAGTTACGAGGTCACTCTCTGGAACCTCAACCTTTTTAGAAGCCCTTTTAACCACCTTCTTAGCCATTTCAACAATAAGCTAAATTTAATATATTCAAAATAACATCACAATAGCACCACACAATGGGGGTAAAATAATCCCCATCGTGTGAATGCCTAACTACTATCAATCTTAGCGATTAAGATTGCACTCCTACACCTGAAGCTGCGAAGCTCGGTGTACCACCTGCGACATAGATTCCAACACCCGCCTCTGCCATTACGGTATGATCTGCACATGAACAATCTTGCAATAAGACCGTACCTTCAGTTTGAGCTGCTCCAAACCCGACTGCGTGAGCCGGTTTAGCTGCTCCAAGTTCATTGCTAAGGAATGTACAGTTTTTAACAAGTAACATTCTCTCAACATCTGTTGCATTAGCACCATAGATTCTAACCGCTTCCGTACCTGCCGCTTTAACAAGGAATAGACAATCTTGAATTACATTGTCCCTACATTTCTTTCCAGAAACAATCCCTCCAGTTAAAAGCATATTAGGTCTGATCTTGTTGTCTGCAACTATTTTATCCGAAGATCCAAACGTACAATTGATCCATTGAGCTGAATCTCCGTTATTAGCAACCTCTGCTGCTGCCGTCTCGTCCAAGTCCGTAGACTTGTAGAACTCACAACCTTCGTAGATTGAGTATTCTCCTGCCTCAACAACACTATAAAGACTTTCATCCTTTGTGTTACTTGAGTCGAACTTAATACCCTGGAACGTATTGCCAACCCCCGTGTTCTTCATAACTCCAAGATCTGTCGCTGCCGTTGTTACACCCATTGTAACTCTGGTCCTCGCTCCCATTCCAATTGATCCCGGTCTATGACCTGCGGAAACAAAGTGGAGCCGGCTCTTGGATATATCAAGCATCGCCGTTACTGCATGAGCTGCATACGCACTCAGGACAATCACGTCATCCTGATTGCTTGTGGCTGCATCAATTGCTGCTTGGACGGTTGCAAACGGATATTCTGCCGTTTTTCCGTCATAGTTGTCATCATCTCCGGTTGTTGGGTTTACGAACCAAACATCCCCGAATGTGGTAACACCTAACTTTTGAAGGGCATCCATCAACGGCTGTTGATATAGACCCTTTTTCTGTAGATCCGCACTCATTTTTAATTATGATAAAAATTTAACCTAAACCGTAAACCTCTTCAGATCAGTGTTTACGATACAGAATGCTCAAGCCGAAGCATGAACAGCTGATTGAGTATCACCGCTGCAAAAGAAGCCTTCCAACCACTTGTCGATCTCTGATTAAGAGGATCGGCAGTACCGGCAGACCCTTTAGCCTTCACGATATTCTCCATCGCTGCACCACTGATTCTTGAGATTCCGTAAGCATCCGCACCAAAGATGAGAGTTGCATACACGTCAATTCCACCACCACCTTCACCCTCAAACACCTTTGCCTCTGTAGTCTCGATAAACCTTACCTCTTTGTATGCTCCAACCTCTCCGTCCATCACATCTGCCTTATTTGCATACTTCTCAACCGGGACCCAACCAGTAAGACCACTGAGGTCATACGTTGTATCCGGGTGAATAATTGCAACATAGCAAGCATTGACGGGAGCAGTTGCATATGCCAAGTCCCCACGAACAATCTGAGTAAGTTTCCTTGCCTTGTTACCTTTGAGCGTCCTGATCGCAATATCAAGCTCGCCAGCCACCGACATTTTATCCTCGGCGACAATATCTCCTCTCGCAGCATTTGTCTTTGGAGAGGTATTGTCAACATACTGAACGCTAGTACCAGCAGCGAGAATATTTCTTGTTAGGGTATCCAGAGTCAGACCCGCCTGATCTCCAAGAATTCCCGAAGTTTCCATAAGTATTGGATCAAGCGTTGTTAGCTCTAAATAATCCGTGATCTTTATGAAGTCACCATACTGTCTTACTGTCGCAGTCACATCCGTCACCGCAAGAGATGATCCCGCAGGGGTTACACCTTCTGTGAGCGGAGTAGTAGCAGCAGCAAGGTTGCCATACTTTCTAAACTTGATCACATTCGTCATATTCCGAGGAATATCTCTGATCTGTGCAAATCTAGTGTGTAGCAAAAGAGGAACTGCCCTCCTGAGCATATTCCGATCATAGTAGTTGTTTATACCATGAGGAATCGTAGCTATTGTTTCCACATTTATTATGATAAAAATTTAATACTTGAACAAAAAAAGCCCGTGTAAAATGCCTAAATTCGGCAAATCACACGGGCTTTCCGTTGTTACCTATACACAGTATACCACATACCCATACCTAGAACGCAAGCCCTATCGAGCCTGTTTCGCCAACTCCCTATCAATCGTTTTCTGAAACTCCTCATCCGTCATTCCATCGGGATTGGGAAGATCTCCACCCGGTCCAGAAGGTCTATCTGAAGCTCCACCGGTAATTCCAGATCGCCCCTCCTTCTGTGCCTCACGCTCCATCCTTGCCCCCTTTTCAATAAGAGCCTTCGGATCCATAGCCATTTTTGCAATATAATCTACCTTTATCTCCCCGGAACGGGAATCACGAGCAATCTCTTTCATCTTCGAAGCAAACGGAACATAATCTGCATTTTCCTCCTTAGAAAGAAAGTCATCTATCGCCTGTGATCTTTTAATCTGCTCAATCTCAGAGTCCAACCGAGCGGTTTGCTCTTTTACCGGGGCTACACGAGCGTCTATAACCTTTGCATCTTCAGCATCCACGTCAATAGAATCAGAGTCGGTATCCCCTTTATCCCCTTTATCAGCATCCTCGATCTCCACGAAAGGAGAAAACGATTCGCTATCTCCCTTCTCCCCTTTTTCGTCAACCGCATCAACACTGGCATCGTCAGCACCCGTATCTTCGGCGGTATCTTCTACATCTTCTACATTTTCCTGATCGCCTCTTGTGTCATCGCTCATCATAAAGGAATAAAAATTTAATCAAACGGATCCCCATCATGACCCGGAACATTCTCTTCTAAATCTTTCGCAAGCCTATCCGGAAGATCGAGTAACTGTTCGGTAAGCTCTCGCTTAACCTTCAATCTCCACTGTTGTTTCTCGTCTAAATCGCTGTTGGTGTCGTTTATCGCCTTCTGATACTGCTCCAAATTGAAATTCAACGCTTTGAGAAGGCAAGCCCACCCTTCAGATTCGGTCAAATTACGAAGGGCAATAACAATAGCCTCTCGCTCTGCATCCTCGTTAGGTTTTTTTACCATAGCCATAGCATTACTTTACACAATCTATCGATTCATAGCAACCTCCTGCTCCGCCTCTTGTGACGGACGAGGTAGAGGTCGCTCTTCTCTCAATACAGGCGATTGACCGGGAAGTTGTTCCGCCGGCAATCCACCCGGTGTCGGAGCTTCCCCAGCCTCTTGTGCCTTTTGCTCCTGCAATTGTGGAAACAAATCCGGTTGCTCCCGCTGGAGTAGCAAGGCTTTCTTGTGTGTCTCTATATGAGCATATGTAGCATCAGTATCGGCAGCTTCGGCATGAATTTCCAAATGTACGGTGTGGTCATCTTCCGGCAATACCGGCACGTTCTCGTTCTTATCAAGCGCATCGTTTTGTTCACGAGCCATCATTTCGTCAAGAGTGGGAGGATACAACACGTCCACTTCGTCCCGCTCCATCCCAGACAACCGGGCAACCGATTTCAATCCATACCTCATATTCACACCTTCCAACCCTCCGGACATCTCCAACACTTGAATATGACGGGAAAGATCCTTCATCTTCCTCGCCTCAGACAAAATCTTACTCTCCACCTTCACGTCAGGATCCTCTTTCATAATAATATTCTCACGGGTAAGCTCTCTAAACTCACCAGACATTACCCCAGATAATCTCAAAACCTTCTTATCTATCTCCTTTTTGAAGTGCTTCTTATACAACCGATACCACTGTGACCAAAACTTCTTCTCCCCGGTCATTAAATTCTTGACCGCCAACGAATACCGAGTATCAACCTTTTGAGCCACCAAGTTCAATTCACCAAGAGTACGAGCCTCTTTACTAATCACCCCCTGTTGCAATTCGGGTGTCGCCGTTGCTCTTTGAGCAGAAGAATCCATCAACCCCATCATATAATCATAAAGCTGCATATTCGGATTCACCTTATTCATCGGCTGGACCGCTTGCTGTACCGGTCCGGAAGATGGAACAAACTTATTAAACCCAAATATCAAATCCGCCTTATTCTGAATCGAATTGGTGTCATATACATACATTGGATACAGATCCGCTTGCAATACTTTTACCCCAAGGTTGGTAACAACAGACCTCTTTCTCTGCTTATCTTCAACCAAATCCGGAACAGAAACGCCCTGAAACTGATGAGCCATCCGCCAAATTGCCTTGTCAACAATCTGCCACGTTTTCTCCTCCTTATCAAAAGGCTGATACCGGACAACGTTCTTAAAGTCGTCAGTAAATGTTGCCAGCACCCGTCCACCATCGAACCATGTTCTCCATTCTATCAACCGATGGTAATTATTTCCCTTAAAGTCCGGAAGCACCGTCTCAGATTCAGACTGCCCGCCAATAGCCTCCTGCCTTCTTCTGGCAGCCTCTTGAGTAAGATCATCCTTTGACGCAGTTTCCCTTACCGATCCGATATTTTTGTATACACCCTGCTCCTCCATTTGGTATTTGGTAAGCAATATCTCCCGACCACAAAACCTCATACCGCCAATACCACGAGAATTTCCGTCCACAGACATAGCCTTCGGATCATACAAAAACGCAGCCGGATCTATCAACTCAGGGACGGGAACCTTCCTGTCCCGGTCAAATTCCGTCATATTCACCAGCCCATACCCGAAAAACAACACATCCCACAACCAATCATAATCCAAATTTGCCTTCATCATCAAATCGTAATCATATTCACTCAACACGTTAAGATGCTCTTCCACCTCCAAATCCCCACGCTCCCGACCTTCCCACGCAATAGTCATCCGATCATCATACATAGATGCAAGAAGAGAGTTCATAATAGTGAAAATAAGAGGATCGCCAACAGCCTTCTTATCCCTCTTTTGATTGTTGTACAACTTCAACCGCTTTAACCACTCCTTAATCTTCGGCTCCATAAAGTCTTTCGAAGCCTTGTACTCAGCCTTAACTTGATCCGTAAGGTCTACCTTCTGCTTATCCGTGAGAGAATCCATCTCATCCTCCGCCCCTTCATCATCAACCTTCTCCACGACATCCCCCTCTATCGCTTTTACCTCCTGATTATCCTCTTTCTTATCTTTCTTTGCTGCCATTAGCCAAACCGATTAGCTTATTTATAGTTTCCTCTTCGCTCCCCGGTACAATCGCAACCGAATCCTTTAACTCCAACCCACCCTTTTCCGATACCGTTCTTGTTTCCGAAAAATGAATCACAGTTATTACCCCGTTCTTAATAACAATCTCCGCCTTCCCAAACTTATGACCTCGTAACTGACGAACCAAATCCGCCTCAACAGGACTTAGTATTGCAATTACTCGTTGAATCATATTCCTGTTGTCTCCCTTCATTATACCAGTATATCACGAATAAGATTTACGTATAAAACGGATCATCGTTGATATCTGCACCCCGTTTTCCAGAGACAGAAGTCGAAACTTCCCCTACCAAATCCTCAAAAACAGGCTCATCAAGCAACGCACGACCCAAATCTTCGATCATATGATCATCCTTATCCATAGTAGTGGGCTTTGGATCTTTCCTTTCCACAGCAGAACCACGCCAATCATCCCACTGATAATGACCCATCTCCCAATTAAACCGAGTACACGTTGAAAAGGAGTACAACATCGGGCTTCGAATAAACTCCCCACCCTCTACCTGATAACTCAACCGATCAGAAATCAACTTCCGGGCATCCGCTCGCCTCTTAGAGCCGGGAACATAATTCATACCGTACTTTCCATTCAAAACCTCCGCATACGAATTTCTCTCCCCCCGCCTCTTATCCATAACAAAGGCAGATGGATCCAATAGCCACTTTACCACACGATACTTCTCATCCTTTTTCTTAATTAGTGGAACCAATTGATCCGTAGGCAGATCCTTTTCCCACAACTCATCGACAACAAAACACCTCCCCTTCCGATCAAAAGCCACCCACAAAATAGCTTCCTCCACACGGGGATGAGTATCATAAGCATTTACCACTACAAAATCCTCCCCACGAACCTCAAATGGGTCTATCACATGAACATCCTTTTTCCAATTCTTAAACACCAGACCAGTCAAATGCTGAAATTTACCGAACACACGAGCTTGCATATCTTCGTCATCGTACTGTGCGATCATCCTCAGTATATCATCATGCTTGAGAAAACCCCTAACCCCATGATCGATACAAGCATCCTCCACTTCTGCCTCATGGAACATTCGATACCCTTCTTCTCGGTTTTCATTCACAACAATCTCGTCATACATCCACGCACTACCCATCAACGGGGTAGCCCAAATCATAATGACCCCACCCTTTCTCATACGAGCAACTGTAGCGGTAAAAATATTGTGAGGAGGAGGCTCATCAAAAAAAGCAAAAGAAAGGGTAGCAGACTCGAACTCCTTACCCCCCTGATCATACGTCATCAAATCAAACATCCACCCGGTATCGGTTTTCCACTCATACGGATAATTCTTACCCTTCTTCAAATGAGTATACCGCCCTGCCGGAAACCACTCCTCCAACATGGGAACAATAGTTTGTCGAATCGTTGTCGGATCTGAAGCAACACGGCAAACCTTCTCGGAAAAATAACCCTCCTTGAATATCGGATAATCAAAATACGGATTGTCACACGGAAAGAAAAGATGAGCCAAAGTGTTGACCATCGCCGTAGTTTTACCCACCCCATTCGCAGCGGAAAATAGGCATACAAAATAATCCCCGGATCCAACCTTCGCAAGAAACTCCTCAACCTTCCCAATCGGCTCGAAGTATCTATACTTTTCGTTTAGCTGCCGGTTTGCCAACTCGGTTATTACTTCGTTTTTTAGTTCTTTTCTTTGGGGTGTTAGCACCTTCCTCCTTTTTTAATTCAAAATAGAGGGCTTCCAGCTCGTCATCTGAAAGGTCTTTTAAGGAATTTTGCACTTCTACCTTCTCCGGAGAATAAGAACCACGAATCTTGTACGCCATGTCCAACGCACGAGACACCGCAGCATCAGCCGGGACAACATAACTCAACATCCACACAGAATACTCATACAAAACTTTCCCATTCTTGCCAAACTTCTTGCGCTGCTGCCGGGAATACCAAAAGTCCGCCTTACTTAGAGACACCCTATTGCCAATCCGTTTAACCTCTTTCTCCGTTACCTCACCATCAATCTCAATAACTCGAACCTCACGCTTTTGCAAGAGCTTCTTATGCACACGAGCAACATCCTTTTCAGGAATATACTCATCAATCAACTTCTGAAACCCTTCAGTTTTCCTTAGTTTGTGGGGATTCTTGGCATACGCATCAGAGTATCCAGCCTTCTTCATTGCAGGAGACAATTTTCCACCATTCTCCACCATATTCTTCAGAGTCTTTCTCTGTCGATCAGTAGTCATACCTCATTGTATCATTCTCGCTCTCGAAAATCATCCGGATCTATCATCGGAATCTGCTCCTCACGGCGCAATGGCAGTGTCGTCAACAGACCAATAGAAAAATAATACTGAGAATCTTGATGCATAGTTTTCTTCACCCAATGCTTTTCTGCCTTTCTCACAGAAACCGTATATATTTTCTCCTTCTTGAAATCCACAAACACAATCTCCTCAATACCATGCTCCGGAAACCAATGATCCACAACCTTCGCAGCAAGAGAAATCTCCCTCGTTTTCCACAGCACCGCCCGATTGAAGTCAATCTTCTTCAAATATCTCCGACCATGTACCACCCCATAGTTAATCTTTGACATGAAACCCTCCCTTTTCACGCTCTCGCCTCTCCTTATCCTCTTTAATTTTCCGATTAAATCCCCTCTCTTTGGCAAGGTCTATCAACTCACGCAAATCCATATCTTTTCCCAGAATCTCTTTAAGCCCCTTGTTTACCACCAACAACTCATCTTCGTGTATAAACCAACCCCTTCGCTCCGGAACAAGCTCGATTATCAAACCGCTCCCGCTAGGCTCAGCCGTTACAGCTTCTCCACGAAGCATATCCAACACAACCCCTATCGGAACATCGTTAATTACTATTTTCTTTTTCTTTTCCGGATTCTTCCCACCACCTTTGGGTGTTTTGCTTTCCTGTACGTAGTTCATTCACTTAGCTCATTAAGTTTATCTAGTACTCACCAAGTTTATCCAGTAGAGGCTCTATCACCCCATCCACATCCGCCACAGGCTCCTTAGTTCGCTTGTCTAATACAAAATATAGATTATCAGAACCATAACGACTCCACACCAAATCCTTCTCCTTACAATACTCCTCTAGGACATATAGTAGAGAATGGCGAATTAACCGGTTTAACTCCAGAACATCCGGCGACTTTACTTTATCTGTTTGTCCGAATTCATATCCGCACGCCCTCCAAAACTCCCTCTTCTTTTCCTCTATCCACTCAGACCAGTCTTTTTCCTCCTCATCCGTCTTAAAGTCCTCTGGTCTATCACCCTTGTGTAATGGCTCTTCTGCCGTCCATTCGCTAACAGTTTCCTCACCACCATCTTTGATTAGGCTAAGGCGGTAGTGATAAACACCTTTCTCCGGAACCTTAAACTCGTGCTCATCTTCTACCCAAACTGCGTAACCTAACTTAACCAACCACTCCGCACTCATTTCAGTACCATCAACGACAATACTGTCAGATATTTTTCTCAAAGTATCTATACTCATGGAATCGCCGTCTACTTCCCTTTCCTCCCCAACTTCCCATAGAAAGAAAGGGCTATACTTTATAAATCGTATCTTCTTCATTTCTTGTCCTGCTCACAATTATATTTCTTGAAGGGTCACTCCTTTTTTTCATCACACAAAACATCCTCAAAATTAAACATCTGCTTTGTAACCTCTTTGTTCCTTTCCAACACCAGATCAATTGCCCTCCGGATCTCCTTTTCTCCAAACTTCCACCCATAATGCTCTCCAACGGCAAGATACCCACGCACAATATCCTCACGCAAATACCATGTCGCATGAGGTAACTTTGCTACCGGCTCCGCAAAATGACCACGAGTAGTCCACCAGTAAATTGACCCTTTATGTGTTTTCATTCCCAAGGCTCGTCCTATTTCTACCACTTCTCTTAAAAGAAACATCTTTCTCATAGGAAGTTCTATTCAATTTAACTAATAGCAGCTTTTCCACGACACCAGTAAACTATTTATAAGCAACCGGAGTCGGGGAAAAACTGCCAAAAACAAGTACGGCTGAGGGACCTGCCGGTCCCGGTAGATTCGGATGCGATTTGAGGAGCGACCTCAATTTACCGTTAATCCCACTTAGCTTCCCTTCCCCGAAGAAGCACCGCACATTTTTCAAAGAGCTACATCGAATTGTACACCGACATAAAATTTCCGTACCACACATCCGGGCGGTCATTTCCAGTATACAAGCTCACCGCAGCAAGATTATCTACAAAACCGCCCGGATATCCATCCCGAAATCCAGTACAAATATCTTGAGCCATTTGCTCACGAGGTGGGTCATACTGCCTATTTCCACCCTTGAACCATCCCCAACAATTTGCATTCCATCCGCCATCCCTACACATTCCCGTCTCAGTTACCGACACAGCAACGACAGTCTTTAACAGCTCATAATTACCACTACAGGCATCATATAAAAGAGCAAAGTAATCTCGATCTATACGTCCTCCGGGATAACTTTCGGTGAACGCATATACTTTCGCAACCTCCTCATTGCCGTCCCACTTGTTCCCAGAGACTTCTCCGCTTTCTCCAACTCCAACTTCCACACCTCGATCTTTCTCTCCTTTTGAATCCTCAGAAACTCCAACTTCTCTATCCGGCTCAGATTCCTTAACGTCCGGTGGTCTACTTTCAGCGTCCCCACCTGTTTCCGATACTTCTCCACTCTCTTCTCTCCCCTCCGGATCAATCCTCTGTACTCCGACCTCCGCAGTTTCAACTGCACTCGCTTTAGCCAAAGCCATAAATAAACGCTCATGTAATGAACCTTTCCACGCAATCACAAAAATCGACAACACTATCAGCAACAAAGTCCCGCCCCGGATGATCTCACTCGAATAGTCAGAACGAACATCCGCAGCGGTCAAGTCGATCTTTCGCATGACTCGTGTAGATAATTTTAGGTAACAACACCTACACTCTACCACAGGTTATACCTCAAGTCAAGACCTCGAAAGATACCATTCTAAAACATTTATTGCCTCCTCAGCTCCATAACACACGGCACACATATAATGCTCATCCACCAAACTATCAATCCATTCGTCCTGATTTTGTGTGAGTTTGTTTTTCCCAACCTTCATTTCAATAAACAACCCATGGTACAAAAGTCCATCTTCACACAGCTCTTCTTCGCAAATACAACACGCACCAGACGGAAGATGAGCAAGATCCTTATAACTACGGAACCTCGCAACCGGCAAGAACACATCCGGCACTCCCGCCTGTACACCCTCATCCTTGAGCTTCTTTGCCACCACCACATGACGCTGCCCGCCATTAGGAATAGCAAACATCAACTCCAGCTCCGGATATGTTCGCTTGTTCCACTCAGCCCATTCAAACAAAGCAACTTGTTCTTCGTGTTCAGATCCCATCATTTCCTTCTCTTTCTTTTTCATACTTCGCCCTCCCTAAAAAATAAGACTCCATCATATCCGACACAATTTCCGGAATTTTAATCCACTTACCCTTCTTAACAGCCACCTCCACGCCCTCAATTCCCACTATCCAGAACGCCCCCTCTTCTTCATCAACATCCAAGGGATAATATCTTTTTACCTTCGGCTGCCAAAATAGCATCCATCTCACACGAATCACCCGAATAGCACTTGTTGTCGCTCTTCGCAATTTGACTAAAAAAGACTGAAACATTTTACTCCAACCCCCTTTTGATAAGTAATATCGCCACAAAAACGAAAAAGAAAATGATTCCCAAACAAGAACAAGTAGCACCCCAAGAGTATTGACGAGGAGCAGGCTCAAGATTGTATTCCATAGATTCCTCAACGCCCTTATACTCCGGACAACAATCGACCTGCTTCCATTGCCCGGCATCCAAACAATACTGCCTTTGCGACCATTGACGCTCCATGCACCCATCTTCCAAAGGATCACACACTATCGGATCAGAACAGTCATACATCATCAACGGAAAGAAATTTATTTGACAACTCCCTCAAAGACCCTTCGACCTCAACCATAACACGAGGATGAGAAAACTCTTTTCCCACCTCAAAAACACAATAATACTCAACAAACTTTTTTTCACACTTCGGACAAACCTTTACCTCCCCGGTATCATAAAACGCCTCCTCACTTATCCCCAACCCCAAACCTCTATATTGCTTACACTGTGTTCCGCATTTTGGACAAATCATTTTCTACTCCCCACATAAACTAATTTTGACTTTAGCATTTTTCGCAACTTCTTCTCTGCAAGGCTTTTCATAATCCGATCCCATCCCTTCTCATCAAGATCCACCATCTGTTTCGTACTGATCAGTTCCCCAAGCAACTCGAAGCAACGCAAAGAAGGTCTGAACCTTGCTCCAAGCTCTAGTAATTCCCGCTGTCGCCTTTTTCCCTTTAGACTTCTTATTTTTGGCACGGTTTTCTTTGACAAATTTAAGCAGCTTATTCCACTCCCTTGTAGGAATATCCCACGAAACACCATGCTTTCCAAAGAAACACTGATAAATAACCCTCCGCTGCTCCTCAGTCAACCGTATTGCTGCCTTTCCCCACATCTCCATTTCTTCCGGAGGATTTTTCAACACACGCAAAACAGTCTCAATACCCGTCTCGACCTCCAACATCAACACCCGCATTTCCTTATCACTGATCCGACTTACATCATCCCACGGAATCACGCCCTTAGTGGTAACGACAACCGCTCTACCATCTTCAGTGTAAGGAGTAATACCCATATGATAATCCTCAAGAATGGTGTTCCTTACCCCATCACGAGCAAGAATCCGAGCCAACAACCTTGCATCCGTTTTTCCCTTGTACATCTTTGACTCCTCCAATAATCTTAATATTTTTCTGACCGTGTTCTTTTATCAACCCGATCAACGACCCACACTCACCAGCATCTACCCGAAAGGGTACACCGTTCACCTCTACCACGATGCACCCCTGATCCTCCCCAGAATCCAACCGTTTAATCAACTGTTCCTTCTGTTCGCTGGTCAATCGAAACGCCATACTAGAAGGGCAAATCATCTATATCGACATCTTTTGTCGTTGTCTCTTTTGCCTTCGCCTTTACTACCGAACCCTTTGCCTTACCCTCCTTTGTCGCACGCTCCGCTTGTTTGGCATTTTCAACCTCACTTAACACTTCACGTGCCTTCGCCTTGCTTTGCTCCTTATTACTATCCGCAACGACCTCAGCCTCCACCGTATTCAACTTCTCTCCGAAATAAGGGAAATCGTCCAACTCAATCACCAGCTTCTCAAACGCCAACGCCTCATCCACGCTATTCAATCCAACCCCTACATCCCATACATAGTATTCGTTTCCGGTTTCACTTTTCTCCAACTTCGACATAAACTTGATAGTATAAAGACTTTTTAACACACCACGCCGTTCATCCCTAGACCGCTGTGACCAGAATTTATCCGTTTTAAGCAGGTCTACCATCTGCTTCCAGATATCAAATATCCGACCAAAATTGGTCCCGGACAATTCGATAACCGAGAGAGGATTTTCCACCTCGTCCTCATGTACAAGTTTCTCTAACAACTCATACGTTTCTTTTGCACTGTATCGAGAAAACACTACTCTTGAAGCATTGTAATACTCAAGAGGGGCATTTTTTTCCAACCACGCATCCCGCTCCGCAGACGGCACAATTTCCGGAAGCCGGTACTGTGGGACTTTCCTCCCCTGTTCATCAAGATACACTACCGCTCCCTGTTCCACACGAAGAATCGTTCCCTCCACCAAATCCATCAAATCCAACCTTGTCAACAAACCTTCACTCCCTTTTAACAGAGACGGAATAATTTTTCCGTAATCCTTCGGGGAAACATTTGCATCATCCTCAAACCATTTGTATTGCTTATCAGATTGAAAGATCTTGTACATTTGCATCCGAGGGGCTTTACCTCCACGCTCCATACTCTTATCCATTCCGGACACTTCCGGATTTACAAGCCTACTTTCCTGATCGGGAGTAAGCTCGAATTTCTTTTTCTTAGCTATTTTTTTTGTTGCCATTTTTATATCGTGTAATATATTATTCCTCCTATTTGGGGTTACTTGAGACTACTTGGGATTACTTGGGACGTTTTGCTCCTGCTTACCATCCGGACCCAACGCCTTGTACATTTGCGCTTTAATCTCACGCAACGCACCTGCAAACGCAGTAGGCTCCACCTTCATTTGCTTGTCACGCACCTCACCGACAACAGATTGAAGGTTGTCCGTCTGTTCGAACACGAACAAACAAAGCCTACCCTCAGTGTCTACTCGAACAAGCCGTTCACCATGTAACCAAAGGCAAGCAGCCGTCACGAGATTTCCGGTTGAATACTCCACCATGACGCATCCTTTCTTTTAATTTATATCGTAGGGATTCCCCCTGTACCCCAAGTTATACCACAAGGATTCAATGGTGTCAAACACAAAAAGAAAATACTAACAAAGTGTTGCTATCTTGCGGAAAAAGACCTCTTTCCTGCCGTCTACAATCCTACTTACCTCACGCATTTCGATCTTAATTCTATATCCATCCTTTTCTATGATTTTCGGATACTCATCTTCAACTTCCGGCTCGCTCGTTTTTTCTTCACACTTCACCTCATGCCCCCCAATAAGCTGTCGATAAATATTACATTTTTCCTCAAAGGATAAACCTTTGGGCGGAGGGTCAAGTTTGTACATAGGCAGATCTAATGTAAAAATAAAACCCGGTTATTACTACAGATGTTTAGGACAAGAAAGATAGTCTCCCCATCAAGTAAAGTAGAGAATTCAAGCGTCAATCGCTGTTGATGTTTTTTCCGGTTGTATCTCCGAACACCTCACGTATGACTTCAGCCGGAACGTACAACGTCCGGGAGAGGGAGGCACATACGTTACCTTTATCCCTCCATTCAAGACTATACTGATGTTATCATACAGATGTTTCTGGACTCAAGATTGCTGTCTTGAGCGCATCAGATAGCAGATCATCCTACCGCCTAGAACAGTTTGGGCTTATTTGTTGGTCGCTTAATGATCTTTGAACTCCCTTGCGACATTATATCTAGGATGGAATATCAAATTGAGTAGCATATTGGAGAACCTTTGCATAACACAATTGACCCGCAGGTAATTTGTGTGGAAAAAATTGAACAGCGAACTACCACGAAGGTAATTCGCTTTCGCAATCGTTGTACCGACTGGAATATATCGAGGATATATGGAGGAATCACACGATATGTAACCCATTATACCGTATTTGGGAAAATATTTGGCAATTTCGGAAAATTTTTGGGTGATTCCATCCATACCTTACAGCATACAGAACAACACCAACCGGTGTCAACACCTCCTCTTAAACAAGGATTCAAAACAATAATCCCGGTATCTACTTAAAATAGAATTCCATCGAAGGGAAAACAAAGAGAGGGCTAGGAGAGATACAGAAGAGAGCCGGCGAACATACAATGCTCAGCGAGTCTACGAAGTGTGTATCTCCCCTAGCGGTAACGATAGGATCTAGGTGGTGTCTGCCTCGGCACTGGTCGCATCAGCCGTCTCGCCGGTGTGTCCGCTCTCGCACCCTGCCTCGTTACCCTCTGCCATCAGCATCAACATAAAGATCACCTCCTTTCGGGTGAAAATTGCCTGACGGCACTATTTATAATATCAAAAAATATCGCCAATATCTATGTTCTAAAACCGGGTAAGACCACGAACTAAACTGTCGCTTTCTTTTTCCTTCCCCAACTCGTGCAAATATTTATCAATCGCTTTGAGAAGCAACACAACTACCCCCCATACAGATACCCACTCCGGGGAAAGATCTGCCTCTGCAACATACGCCCCACCAACAAGTATTACTCCGGCGACAACCGCAATCGCAAGGATCCGCAGCCCCTCCATCAACGCTTTCTTAACTGGCTCGCTTATTTTCATCGAAATAAAACTGATAAAATTATTTTTCCTATCGTTCCAACGATGAAGGCAATCGCTCCACCGTAAAAAAATATATCAAATATGTGTCCCCACATTTCCTCCCTCTCTCTTGATAATCTAAATTGGCTTTTCCAAAACGTCCGAGTTTTTTTAGGAGGTAACATAACCCTCCCAATTATTTTATTCCGAAGAGTCTGCTCCGGAATCAGTGTCTTTCTTAAACAAAGACAACAACCAGTCAAGAAACCTCTTTACAATACCGTCTACGTCTGGTGGATGAGCTTCGCTCTCACACTTCGTTTTGTAATCTTCCAAATACTCTACAAACTCAACGTCCGTTCCCAAATAATTAAACACCCCCTTCATTTCATTGATATTATCAATTCGCTTTTGATTCGCCTTGTTGAGATCGTCCACCTGCCCGGACAACTCGTCTGCCTTTTCCGACAACTTTCCCTTATCTATAATACACTTCTCTACAGCCGTCTCTTTTTCGTTTACTTTACCCTCAAGTTCGTCTATTTTCTTTTCTAAAACATTCATCTCTGCCCTAAATACAGAAGTTAAATCTTTCCCGTTATACAATACTTGACTCGCCTTCTCAGTATACCATTTGTCGAAAGCATTATCCCGTATCTTGTACGCCCCAATTTGCTTCCCACCCTTTCGAACCTTATATAAATTATCATTTACCGGCGGAGGAGAAGGAGCGGGAAACAACTTCTTGTTCCACTTGTCCGGGTTGTTAAACATATCTATCAAAGCGGGAATTTGCTCAAAGATCAATCCCGGACAGGCGGTAGCTGCAAATTGTCTGTGACCATATATCTGTAACCCACCATTAAGATTCTTGTCCCAATATCGAAACGTATCGGCAATAAGCATAAGTGCCTTCTCGTCAAGCCGTTTCGAAACGAAATTTCCAGCCGTTTCTATTCCGATAGAACTTTTGTTAATGGTCCAATTACTTGCGTGCCAACAAGCATTTTGAAATGGATCCTTTATCAACTGAGTAAGTCGCCACCCATATTTATTCCCGTCATTTGTATATCGGTGTAAACAATACTGCGCCTGAGCAAAACTTTCCCAACTCCCCGAAGGATCGCAATGATACGAATGAGCAACTCCCGCATATCCCCGGTTTCTTCCAACATCGCTAAACCATTTTTGCACTCGATAATCGGACCAATTCACCATGTCATCGCTTACCGCATGATGCATAACAATAGAAGTCTTTGCTGTTGCATGACCATCTCTACACGTCATCACCCGCTCCTTTCTCGTAATCCAATTCGTCCTTACTTTCGGGTGAGTATTGCTTCCACTCATCTTCCGGAATCATTCCTGCTCCCTTAGCCGGCTTCCATTTGTCATCACTGACCAGCTCTCTTTTCCTCTCTAGAAGCTCCCCTTCCCTCCGAACATCCCTTTTCACCCCGTTGGGTATCTCTAGTATAGCCATATTATTTTCGCTTAAATTAGACCCCCTACAGCTTGCCGATTCCAAGCAACACCAATATACCGACAATAACTGCAATTAAAATCGTTTCAACTATCTTTTCACCCCATTTCATTAGTGGCGATTGCTTATCTTGTACCCGCTCAATCTCATCAATTTCCTTTCTTAGTTCTTTTATTTCAGACTCTATCTTAGCTGAGAGGTTTTCTCTAAAATCCCTCATCTCAATTTTTATGGTATTCATGTCAGATGACAAATGCACTAGGTGATTGTCCCGGATTTGACACAACATCTCGTTGGTATTCCTAAGTGTTGTCAAAATGACCGCTATATTCTTCTCGTTTTCATATATTCTTTGTATTTCATCGTCCGTCATACTACACCCCATCTGCTGATTATCAAACTAAAATTAAAATCGTTTTGATATTCTTTTTATTATACCCTTTTCTACTACTGGTATAAATCCAATTCCCCCACAATCTTATCGTCAATGACCCCTTCTCTTTGCAACCTCAATACCGATTCTTTCCACTCTTCTTCCCGCATACTCTTGCGAGCCTTTTCCAATGTCTTTAACTTTGACGTATCCAATTTCTGATTTTGTACCTTCTCCTCTAACTCTTCTTGCTCCTCTTTTCGATCTGCTTCCTTGTTTTCCTCCCGAATCTGAAACGCCTTTGCTTGATCCGGATCTATTCGAGTAATATATGTTCCCAATAACGCACCCGCAAGAATATCTTCCCAATAGTTTTTCAATATTACGTCCGTAGTTGTTCTCGTTTTCGTCTCTCCGGGAGCTGGCTCTATATCTCCCTCCAACGGGACCCGCTGTGACCGCTTCGAACCATGAAACTTCCCCTGCAAATCTTCGTTTGTGGTCGGAATTAGCTTTGTAAACGTCTGTGAAAACGTCTCTTGCTTTCGCTTAAAAGGATCCAACGCTCTGGAAACGTCATTCAAAACACGAAACCCCGGTACAAGTGTGGATAGCTCGTTTCCGATCTGTATCTCTCTGGGAGTATACTTATCATACTTACTTTCGTACCCCAACATGATCAATCCCAAATTACCAACCATACCAATAGACCCCAATTGATCCGTAACTTGATCCACTACCGCCTCGTGATTTCCTTTCAATAAATTGTCCGCAGCGTCAACGATATTGAGAAACGGGTACTTAGCCGTCCTTAAAAACATCTCCTGACCATCTTCATCCTTTCCAATAAACAATCTACCACGTGGCGACATTCGAGCCGGAGTTAGCTCTGATCCCTCCGGAGTTTCCCGCTCATCGTCTCGACTATACTTGAACGCTGCATATAACGCCATAATAGTACCCACCGCCAAAAGACTTGCAGCCCGCTCCTGCCACGGAAGAGAACGGTCAAACCCCTTATGAACCATCCCCGAAACGTGCTTGAAATACTTATATGGATATTTAATAAATGGCTTAATAGCACTGGTAATCGCCTTGTCGGACCAATCGTCAATCGCTGTTGGTACGTTATCATAATCATAGGCATACAAATCCACCTCGTTGTTAATCTGTGCAATTAAATCCCTTTCCATCCGATTCAACTCACGCAACCCGTCTGGACTCATATCTTCCAATCCTTGTACTGTCTGAATATCGTGTGCCGTAGACACAACCTTCTTCCAATACGTCTCAATACCTCCAAAAAACGCAAGAGCAACGTCCGCATACGAGTCTACACCTCGATACAAAACATCTTTATCCGCCATAAACTGACCATAAAAGTTGCTATGGTGTCCACCGTATACCCAATCCGGAGCTTGCTCCCACCCTTTGGGTGTCAACACCCGAAACATTGCCAATACGTTCTTTCTGGTCTGCTCAAATTTCACCCTACCAGTCAACAACTCAGTATAAAAATCGTTTAATACTTTGGTACTGTATTGAATTCCACCGGAGAAAAAGTTCGTCATTGCTGTTCCCGGATGAGCCAATACGTTTATCCTCCAATACCGGTTTACCGCATCAAACACCTTTGCCGTTTTAGACATCTCGTCAATCGTCTCTATCCATAACCGATACCGCTTGTAAATATCCCGTGGCATTTGATACCGGATAGATTTCGGTACAAACTTCTTTCCGGTTTCCTTATCCACAATAACCGTTTTCTGAAGATCCCCTTGAACTCCTACACCTCTTCCCAAATTGCCCTGCACCTCAATCCACCCCTCGTCCGGCTTCGCACCTTCTGGAATAGGCTTGCTTACACGAGCAAACTGCTTTTGAATAAACTCGTTAAACACCCGCTCACTCTCCAAATCTACCAACGCCTTAGTCATCGCCTTTTGGAAATCTTCTACATACCCCTCTTTGCCGGTCCTTCTCTTTCTTGCTGCTGCCTTCTTTTTACGAAATTGCAACCGTTTCCCAGTAGGAGGAGCCTCTTCAAACATATGATGCACCCACCCTTCTATCTCTCCGTTTACCTTGTACACATCTTTGATCGCCTCCCGATTGAAAAAATCTTTCGCCTCTTGCCGGGCTGCTGTAAATTCTTTTACCAACTTCTGTCCTTCGGGAGAAAGAGACTTAAATATTTCTTTTGCCTGTTCCGGCGTATATCTTGCTCTTGCATACTGCTGCACTGTCTCTCCGTCCTGCTCCATCTCCCTAACAAACTCCCACCCGGTTTCTTTCAACCCTGCCTCCTCCTCCTTATTTCTTGCAATAGCAAAATCTCTAGTACCAAATTCCGGGACTCCACCCTTTGTCACCTTAATAGCCTCCGCTGCCCTAAACAGCTGTGTCTGAATCTCTTCTTGCTCCTGCTTGCTCTTACCCTTTGTTACGTCTTTGAACTTCTTCTTCAGCAAATTTTCTATAGACTTCTTGCCTCTCATTTGCATTGCCCTGTGATTCACCTCTTCGTTCCAAGCTATGTTCCCAACGTGGGTCCCAAGATACTTCTTGTACGTTTCATGCATATCCGGAGCAATCCATTTCGTAGGAGCATTTTTGTCAATCTCTTCACGAGCAGCATCCATAAACTCCGCAATTATCGGATGAGCGATCATTTGCTTTTCGTATAATTCTGTAGCCGTTGGTGCTATTTCGGTCAGGTTTCCCGGACTAACGATCATCTTTTCTATAAACCGAGCGAACAACTCTTCCGGCTTGCTAAAGTATTTGTGTCGCTTATTATAATTGTCCACCCCTTCCAACTCTTTCGTGATGGCAACAAGCTCAGAATGAATCGTGTCTTTTGTATTTTCGCTCAAATCTTTTCCAAACATCTCGTACATCTTTTTCCCAACCGTTCCGGTAACGGCGTATTCTTGCCCGTGTCCCAATTCGTGAGCTAACACCCCCATGTATTGCTCCGGATTGGCAATATAGTCTGCTTTCATTCGAACCTCTCCCTCCGGGGCTACAAACCTTCTTGCTTTAGATTCTCCGGGAGGTACAAATTGACCGGCTGCCTTTCTCGAAGTGACCCCACCTGCCTTTCTCAGAATTCCCTGAGATTGTGCAAACTTATTCAATTGCTCTATTCGAACCCTCAATCCCTCCGGATTGGTCACAGGCATTATCGAATCGGTCAACTCTTTCGTTCTGCTGTTTCGTGGCAAAAAGAATGTCCCGGACGTTTCGGGCGCAGTAAATATCTCACCAGCAAGACCAAGCAACTCATCCTTGTCCTGATCAATCAACACCTCTTCTTCACTCAACGTGTCCGCCTCCTTTTCCAACCGCTCTGTTTCCTCTATCTCTGCTCTTCGGGCTGCAAACTCTCCGGATTCCAACGACTTGTAAAACGCCTGAATTTCGTCAGATCCCTCTAACAACTTCCTCAAAAACTCCAATAACTGATCAAAGAATTTCTTCGTTTCCGAATCAAGACTCTTTGCCATCCTTGCATTTTTTGCATAGTTGACAAAATCTTCCGCCAATTGCTCTTCGGCAAGGTCGTACAAAGACGCTCCCTGCATATCCATTCCACGATACTTTGCGTGAGACTCTACCTTCAATACGTCCCCGCTATATACTACATAATTAAACCGATACCGCCCCCGCTGCCCCCTTCGTGTGGATCCAGTTGGGTATTTATGTCCAACAAACCCCTTATCCAAAAGCCACAACGAAGTAATCATATCTGCGTCAGCGTGTCGAACTCCATCTTTTCGGGTCTGAACATACTTGTCGAGCTTTGATGCCATATCTGTTCGAGATAACTCTTCGAACAAAACCTCCAAAGACCTGTAAATACTGATCGTGTGAGTAGTGTCCGCAAAATCTCTTTTCATCAAGTGACGATAAGCGTCCTGTGCCGCCTTTGCCCTAGCCCCAACATAGCTACCAATAGCTGCCTGAGAGCTATCCAACTTCTCTATATCGACTCCGAACTCTGACTTCAAATCTCGCTTGATTCTTTTTTGCTGCCGTCTCAATCGAGAGTTAAGCCATTTACTGTTGACCGAATTGTAAACAAGTACATCTTCTTGAGAAATTTCTCCGGGATCTATCGAAAACCTGTACAGGTTTCTGTTTGCCATCTCTTTCCTAACCGCCTCAAACGGATTTATGTCCGAGTTGAGGATGATCTGTACCTGATCTGCATATTTAAGGGCTGCCAAAAGATCTGTCCGTTGCTGTGTCCACTGTTTTGTCCAGTCTTTTTCCACCGCAATCGCCCTCTCAAGCTCTTCTACCTTCGCTTTCGCCTGAGAAATCTTTCTTTTAGTCTGAGACATAAAGCCCTTTGCATTTTCAACCTGAACGTTTATTCTTTCTCTGACATCTTTCGGAGATCCCAGCTTCAGCGAGTCTCTTTGATTTTGAAACCCAACAAGGTCGGCTTCTGCCTTTTTTAGCTCTTTCGACAAACCTTTCAAATCCTTCTTCCACTTCCCTACCTCCGCCGTATCCGCCTTTATTGTGTCCCGATTTCCCAAAAGCCAATCGTCCAACAGCTCAACCTTGTCGGTCAACCGCTCCTTTGTGTCCTCCCTCACCGCCTCAATATATTTGGTCATGTTCTTTTTCTTGACCCACTCGTATGATTTTGAACCAAGATCTTCTCCCTTTCCGGTATACGCATTCGTTGCATTGCTGATTTCCCCAATAAGAGATTCAACAAACGGATCGTATCGATCAAATTGAGCCAACGAATATGACCGCACTATATCTCCCGACTTAGGATCTGTCTCTACAACACTGAATGCAGAATGAACCTTATCGTAGGGTATATTTATATCCGTATGTTTACGAGCTGCATTTTTGGCATACTCTTTTGCAACACCCTTTATATCCGTAAGATAAATTCCCCACCCATACGCCTGCCTGCCCTCTCCAATATCCTTTCCCTCTCTACTTCTAATAAACCGAGTATCCGGCTTAGAAAAGGTGGCATTTGTCCCATGATATAAATTTCCGATCCGGTACTTTGCCAAAGACTGTGGTCTGCCAAACTTCTTGCGCAAATACTCCTCTCCATATCGCTCAATCGTTGTATCCAACATACGCTTGCGCTGCTCCGGGGTGGCAAACAATCGAAACGCCCGATGAAAACTTTCGTGATCAAACGAGCCGGCAGGATCTCCCTGCCCTTTTGTAATGTCAATCCAACCCTTCTCGTATTTCCCAAGAATATTCTGCCCTTCCGGAGTAAGAATTCTCTCCATTACTCCAACGTTTTGATCCCCGAAGTATTTCTTGCTCAATTCCATAACTTTTTCGTCAGGTTTACCATCCGGTTGAGATGATTCTACCTCTCCCTTTAGGAAACGATCAAAGTATTTATCATGCTCTTTTCCGAAGGGAGAATATACACTTGCTGTATCAAATGTCATTTCTTTTCCATTTGCTGCTTTTACTGTTATTCGTACCTCATTGGAATATCCTACTGTTGAAAAGTAGTTATCAGCTTTTTCAAGAGTCCACGGAGCCGGCATATCTGCCGGTCCACCCGCAAAATTCATATCTATTTCTTCTCCAATCTTTATCGGCTCCCCAATACCGGTAAAATAAGTATCTTCAACAACATAACCTTTTTCTTTTTTGAAAGTGTATCCTTCCGGAATCGCAATTGGAATCGCTTTTGTTACTTTCTTTGCAGCCTTCTTTTTAGGCTTTGCCTCTGCTTTTGTCCCGACCACTTGATTTATCACCTCCATGTACGCTTCGTGTGCGTATGTCCCTTTCTTCGGGACCGTGCCGTTTACAAACGAATTGACCACTACGCTTAATACTCGCTTGCTTCGATATTGGTCCGAAATAAAATCCGGATACCCCACCCCCTCCACCATATTCTGTCCTCCGGAGAATAGCCTCCGCTTTGGCTGGGAGATCCCTTCCTGAATATTGCCAACTACCGTACTGAGCGTATTTAACTCTGCTTCCGAAAGGTCTAACACTCCTTTGGGAGTCATTACGTCTGCTTTCTTGCCCATCTTTCTTTCGATTCTTTCTCCTATTGTTTCCGCTTTCTTCGCAACCTTTTTCTTTTCATCAGGTTGAGAAGGCTCTTCAGAAACAGGTTTCGAGACCCGCCGAGACTTGCCCTTTTCAACATCAATATAGCCCAATGCAAGACCCTCCTCTTTCGCATCCATCTTTTCAAATGCCTTGACTAGGCGATCAAGGGACTGCTGATCTTTCCCGACCAAAAGCAGATCATCAATAATTCGATACGGCAAGTCAGCAGCTTTTGTCATTTCAAGTAGACGAGGAGAGATTTCTTTTGCAGCAGAAATTCCGGATGGCTCCATAGGCTTCTCAAATCTTTTTTGCCAACCCTTTTCAGAAACTCGAACATCAGATAAAAACGCAGGCTTTGTCCCCGCAATCACAGCCTTTAGCTGATCAATATTATTCATTTGACTATACGGAGAGTATGTTCCAAACCGAGCCTCCCTTTTCATAGTTTCCATGTCTACCTCCTCTACCGGCTTTACTTCTCCATATTTCGCTGCTGCCTCCTTTGCCGGACGTGCTATAGGCTCTCTAGGAGAAGGTATGATTCCCAAAACAGAATCGACAAACGTCTTTGTACCTCTTCCAAGCTCGTTGTCCATCTCTACCGTGTCTACCATTTGCTCCGCACTCTTCACTTGTTCCGGAGTAAGAGCCTTTTTGTACATCTCCATGAACGTATCAAACTGCCCGGTCTGTGTTTCGCTGTCCACCTCCCCCCGCAACTTCAATAATCGGGCGTACCCTTCCACCCCCATAGCTTCCGCACCCCGATTTACAATCGCTTCTACCTGATCCAATTGCTGATCATACGACCTTCCTTTGGTCATATCCGCTTTCGCCTGTTCCACTTCCGTCAACGGTAACGCTTCCAATCCCGGACCTTCCGGAGCTATACCGGCTGCTTTACTCAACCCCTTTTCTACCGCCCCTGCCGTACTGAACCCGGTCTGAATTAAGCCTATCTGAACCGCTTCTTCTATAAACCGGTCCTGTCCCTCTTCTGTTGTAAATGGATTCTTCCATTCCGTATTGTCTATATTCGCATCCGCATAGTATTGCAACTCTTCCTCAAGGATCTCTGTCAATAATCCGTTCCAACCTCCGACTTTTGCCACTGCTGCCGTAAGACCTTTTGCAGTAGTAATCCCTTTCTTTTCCGCAAATTGAGCCAACACCGCCCGCTTGGTGTATCCCAACGTGTCATCAATAATCTCTCCGGGAATCTCCTCAATCGCATACTCAGTATATGTTGACGCAAGAGACCGAAGAAACGCATCGGTAAACTCCGTACTGGTATTGTCTAGCTCTTTTAATATCAACTCCCCTTCATCTCCAAACGCAAGCTCCATCTCCGGGGTCATCCGCTCAATCGTTCCTTTTGCAACACCGGGTACTCCGATTGTTGCCGTTCTTGCCCCGGCTCCTCCCAACATTCCCAACAACTTCGCACCGCTCTTTTGTACGAAAGACTTTGTAGACTCTTCAGCTACCTCTCCCAATATTTTCTTCTCAATCCCCTGACGAACAGACGAACTCATCCCGGCAGTTATCGCAAACTCGATCATCATCGCTGTACTTGCTGCAACACCAGATCCGGCTGTTGCTCCCTTTCCTTTATCAATAAGAGGATCTACCTTATCTGCTATCAAATTCGAGTAATACGACTGCTCCTCTTCGGTCAACTCTTCCCCAGAATCCAACTTCTTCTCAAGTGTCTTTGCAATCCCATAATCGGCAATAACTTGCTGTATCTTATATGCCGTACCGACAAACGGAATGTTTTCTTTCTTCAGCAACCCTTCTGCAAAGTTACGAAGAAAACCTGTCTCGATAGGATCTAACCCCAAAAATTCCGCATATATCTCCGCAGACTTGTTTGCAGTATCGTTTGCCCGCTCGATCAAGACCTTCATCGACTTCTTACCACGAGCATCAGGCTTTCCTTGACTCGCAATCTCTAGGATCTTTTGATATTCTTCCTCGTTGGTGTCCCCGGCAATTTCCTTAAACTCGCTCCCGCCAAATCCAGACTCGAACACTTCCCGTGTCAAATCTCTCCACTCCTGATCGCTCCCGTCAAACTCGTCAATACGTTTTAGTAAATCCCGGTACTTCTTTTGAGTTAAACCGACTTTGTACAACTCGTGCTGTACCCCGTATACAGCAGCCTCGTACTGTGCGTCAGGCATTTCGATAGCTTCGGGCTTGATAATCTCTCCCTGATACCGCTTTTCACGCTTCTCTTCAAAATCCTCCTCTTCCTCTCCAAGCCAAAACGAAGGCTTGATCGCTTCTTTGCCATACTCTATCGCTTTCTTTCCCAACCCACGACCTATATCTGCCAACTTGTCCAACCACGACTTGCCTTCCTCTTCTTCCTTTTTCTGCTTCTCCTTCTCTTTCAGCTCTCTTTTTGCTTTTTGAGACGGTGTTTCTATCTCCGGGTCCTCTATTTTGCCAGACTCCAATGCGCTTCTATATTTTTTATAATCATCATAAGACCCGGACTCGTAATTAAATCCCTCTCCACCCTCGTACAACTCAACGTCCTCATCCTCCTCCTCTCCTTTTCTCCTTTTCCACTCACTGTATGAGCCGGAACTATAGTCAAATGCCATGAAAGGTTTCCATCATCTTATTTTGTTAGGTAACGGTATAGTGATGACTTCGTATTATTTCCTGAATACAGTAATATGCCGTTGGCTCGTCCACTCCATAAGACGCTGCAAACATATCAATCGCTCGATCAACGTCACCACTCTTGATTATTGTTTTCGGTCCCCTTTTATCTACATCGAAACTCTGCACCATCGCAATCGCTTGCTCACGCTCGGTTGACCCCTTCTTCTTTACGTTTGTAACATATTTAGAAGTCAACGCATTGTCTCTCTCTTTTTGAGTTCCTGTGCCACCACCCCCATACGACTTCGGAGCAATATACTCTTGACCCAACTTTTGGTGTTCTACCCTTGTTGATCCGTCCGGGTTTACGTATACGATATCCGCCCACTGCATTCCGCTCTGATCCGTTCTGTTTGTAATAGACATAATATCGCTTCCCGGAGGCATTTTCAATTTGGAAATAAACCCGTATCCCAGACCCGATTTGACCTCCAACTTGTGAATTGCAGTCTTTTGCGCTGATGACATTCCCGTCCATGTCATCGACCCGGAAACGATCATATCCGCATAAATCTGCAAGTTGGCAACCGCCATATCCTGATCCCGCTCAATAAGCTGCTGTTCGAAATCTCGCTTACTTTCATACGCCTTCCTGTATGCAGCATTGATCGCCATATTGTTTTCAAACGCAGCCTGATACGCATTTGCAGCATTTGTATAATCGGTATTTTCAAGCTCAACGTAAGTGTCAATAATGCCATACGCCGAATTGATTGTGTCCGTCTCTCTCTGAATTTGCCTGTTTAGCATATCTATCCGCACCATCTCCTGTCTCTCTATCTCACTGACCCGCCCAGCAATAACACCAAGAGAAACCCTCCCACCCTCTTGTTCCTGTGACCTCTCTCTCATTCGGGCTTCCGCATCTCTCAACTCCGACTTCAACAAATTCAAGTTTTGCTCCATCGTATCTAAATCGTACTTCTCCCGCATAAAATCGAACAGATCGGTAAGGTCTGTTGGAGTAGGTACGGCTCCTGTTTCAACCGGAGTGCCGATCAATTCTCCCGTTTCCGGATCATATACCGGCTCGCCGGGAGTACCAAAATCCGGAGCAAGATCCGCACCTTTTGGCATTACCGGACCAATGGTCCGACTTATCGGCACTTCTTCTCCCGGAATTCCACCACCAATCGGCTGCAAAGACCTCGACCCTTGCTGTGTCGTTGGTGTCGTTCCCGGAAGAAACGGGGTGGGAGTTTTAACGTCCATCAAATCCTTCTGATATTTATCCAAAAATGGCTGAACGTCCTGCTCACTTATCGGGGTAGCCGGTCCCAAAGACCTTACTGGACCAACAGTAGTATCCTTTTTTACCGGAGTACCGCCGGGAAGGGTTAATATATCTTTCTTGTCCGGAAGTTTCGTTGGAATTTTAATTGCCATCATAGAAGTCTGTCAATTTACATATACAGTATATCATTTTTCCTCTGCCTCCTCCTCATGCGGAGGTTTTGCCAAAGGGTGTAACGGCTGATTTAACTCCGTAGGAAACGGACCGGTCAATTGATTCGGTCCCACCGGTCCAGTTGACCCCGGAACCGGAGGAGATATTTTCTTTTTTCTTTTAATTCGAAACGAAACCAAAAATTCAGAACATTTATCATCAATAGAGGCAACATCTAGCTTAGTAATGTGAAAGATCGCACCAAATAAATGTTGAATTGCTCGGCGAATAAGACTCTTCATTTGTTTTTCTTTGCACGGCTTTTGATCTGTCACGATACAGGAGGGTGTAAATTTAATTTTTCGTCTGCTTGATTATAAAATATCGTATACGGATAAGAAAGAGTCACCGCATCAATATAAACAGGATCGGTTTCCATTCCCAATATACAATTAAATCCGTCCGCCAGAATATACGCATACCTCAAATATAAATAGGTATCATCACAAAATACTACCGTAATCGAATCGTGAAACCCTCCCCAACCAAAAACAGAACATTGCCGAAATAAATAATTTCCGAACAGGTCAACAACCGAATACGGATAATCTCCGCTGTCAAAGTCCGGATCTGTTCCCTGTCCCCAAAACCCAAGAGTTCCCGCCCTTGCGTAAAGAGCGGGAGTATGCATAGGTACATACCCCCGATTATGAGCAATCTTTGACTCGTAAACGTCTGACCATTCGGCTCCCATCTCGTACACGTTTGCTCCCGGAGATGCTGGCATATTTACAGGACACCACCAAGTCATTTGAGGAACATTCAACTCGATCACCCCCCGTCTATACACCTTCATCGTGTCGTAAAGACTCAATACTGAAAAGTCCTCCGGAGGAGATTTTAGCAGCGGTACTCCCGTCAACATTTTTTTTAGAACGTGTATTCCCTTACGCATTAAGTGGATCCTTTGACAAATGAACCACGACAAGATCCGAAAGACCCATCCCCTCGCAATACACCTTGCGCTCGTCAACGGTTACGTCACACAAGGTTGTTGACTGTAATAGCGTATTGGTCAAAGAAAACCATGCACCACCGTCAACTCCATCAAAGGGATCGACATCAACTCCCGGAGTAAATTCAAGAGATAAATCTTCTGGCAACCGACAAGAAATAAAAAACAACGGAGGATACCCCAACCCATGCGTCCAATCTCCTATAGCCTCGAAATAAACCGATTTGAAAATCTTAGGAGAAACAAACTCGGAGGAAAACACCTTGTTGTAATTTTGAACCGTAGGATCGGTTGCATTAAATCCCGGCTTTGTTACGATTATTTTGTGCGTCATGGTTTATAAAGTGGATCAACTATAAGTAACCATCTAAACTCTACATATTTCTCTTCCGCAGGTAAATTATACGGAGCAGCCGTAATATCCGGACACGGGGCGCAATCGTTAAAAAGATCCATTGGCAACATATACATCAAATGAAACCGGATAATATTTGTCGTGACCTGCATTCCGGCTGCATAATATCCGCTCAACGCACCTTGAGGAGAAATCCATCGCCCGGTATCGGGATCCTTATAATAAATATAAAAGTTTGGATAATATCCCAAATTGTGCCGAATCGTTTCCTTATACCAATACCCGTTGTCGCAATCGAGCTGTGCGGTATCGTGCTTCTCAAGCAAAATCTTGTGACTCGGAACGTCAGAGAGAAGAGTCAGATCACGAATATCTCGTGAGTATGCACTCTTTCCTTGTCGAGCTGCCCTTATTTGGTGTGTCATTATGCATCTCCAATAACAATGAGATCATTTTTCCCGTCATTTACTATAATTCGGGAGTTTTCCGCATCTATCATTATGTATCCGCTAGTTACCTGAGAAATGAGATACATATTTCCCTGCATATCTATTCGAAACGGAGCAGCCCCAAACGTTTCCGCACCCAGCCAAATACCTTGAGAATCCGCCCGAAACGAATTGATCCCCTCTCCAAACGTAGCCTCCTTAAACCGCCCTATTTCGCCGTCACTTGCCGGTTTTAACCAATCCGCCTCTTCTTCTATCGGAGCAATATTGTGAAAAGCGTCTTTAATTTCCTTAAATTCGTTGGACATTTAACCAGCCTCCACGAAAATATAGTCCACTTTAGGGGAGTCGTTACTATTTGTTTGAAGAACCAATTTGATCTCCATAACACAGTTACTTAACCGCTTTTCCGAATAGATCAACTTCCGGGTGGTATCCTTATTCGTTGTCAACTTGTCACCCCACGCTGCTGCATAATTCTCTTTCACATAAATATCTATGTCAGTATCCGCAGGAAGAGAAGAATATCCGACAACAATCCTACTCCACGTTGTTTCGTGCATTCTGCTCGGAAGCATCGCACGAGTCTCGATATACGCAGTATCAAACTTGTTGGAAGCATCAATCACGTCCACTCCATACGTTGTTCCACCGGTAGTATCTTTCCACGAAACAAGCAGATCGTTTCCGATTACCGCCATCGCTCCAATTTCTACCCCGGACTCTTTTCCCGTAGAGATTAAATAATCTAGCGCAAATATTCGTGGATACAAAGAGGGATTCTTTGTGCCAAAACTGTACACCCCTTGTTTTGTCGGATTTCCCGCACCATTAGACATTCCGATTAACGGCATACCTCTAAAAGAAGCCGTTGCAGAAGGGTTTACCTTCCCATACGCAGCCGTGGTGTACGAGCCGGGAATACCCTGAAGTAATTTCAATTGAGATCCGTCATAATAATATACGTTTCCGTTTACTCCCGCTTGAACAAAAACGTAATTATCCACAGGAATGAACGCATTTATCCCCACTTCGTCTACCTCGTCCTCACTCGACCAACTGACGCTCCAAGTATTCCATCGAAAGATAATGGCTTTGTTTCGTGTCGAATCAACTACCGTACCGATTAGCAGATCCGTAATGTACTTGCCAAGACACTTTACCCGATACTCAATTGGAAGGTCTATCGCTTGAGACGAATAGGTAGTATCCTCCACCTGATGAACAAAGTTTCGGTCCCCAATATATAACACCTGATTCTGGATCATCATTGGGTGAAATTCGCTATCCCCTGTCCCATAAACTTTAATCCAACAATCTTCGATATCGTTAGTAAGTGGAGTCATTATCGCCCACGACAAATCGTCATCCTCGTGCGATCCGGCGTATCCATCCGCTACCGTGGAATGAACGTGAAAATGATACGTACCCCCCACCGTCAACCCGCTTGCTGCCGTACCAAACGTAAAGTCCGTAGTAGTTGTGTCGCTAAGAGATCCCGTTGCAATTGTCGAAGTAGCCAGAGAATTGTTGTCGCTATCGTGCAATGTAACCGTCCAATTTCCTGTCCCTTTTGTTTTTACATACAGTTGAATTCCAGTAAGATATTCGTTGGTAGCAACAAACTCCCTTCGATCTACATCAGATTCGCTTACTGCCGTACCCAGTGGATAGTCGCTCGCAGCATTCAAAGATCCGGTTGCTGCATAATACTCGTGAGAGGCAAGAATTCCGTCCGCTACCGTAGAAGTGACATGAATATGATACGTTTCCCCAACAACCACATTTACCGCAGCAGCAAACGCAAACTCCAACTCCCCGGTATCCATACTGCCGGCTGCAATAGTCTTTGTTCCAATCACGTTATTGTCCACATCGTGTAGCGCAACCGTCCAATTTCCCGTCCCTTTCGTATCAACATTGATAAAAATGGAGGAAATACTCGTAGTTCGAGGAACAAACGTTCTCATGTGAGGCTCTGTTTCGCTCACAGAAGTTGCAACATCGTAAGTGTCGTCCGCTTCTCCGTCCTCAGGTTGATCCAAGTGCATTTCAGCCCAATTCTCTTCCGAATTTGCAGCCCAATCATCCAACCCACTAATAGCAATCCGATGCAGATAATTTTGTGTAGCCCAATAAATATGACCGCTGTACTCTTCCGCCCCCAAACACCCAGCACTTCCACTCGTAGGGACCGTAGTGTCTTGCAGACTCCACGTACCTGCACTGGTACGCTTCCAAATCTTGCCGTCAGTAGAAGAAAAATGGTAAGTATCCCCGGTAGAACAGACCACTATATTCTTTACAAGGGCTGTAACAGTAGCACCAGAGTCCTTTTTCAATCCCTGATGGGCGGTAAATATTCCCGGCTCCGAATGAACGTCAATTCCAACAAGAGATGCAAGAGAGTTTTCTCGCCCTTGATATTTGGAATCTGCAAGTCCACCGGTATTGAACTGTTTAATCGAAACGCCTTCCATCTATATCATTATACAATTAAATCTCTGGCTTTGGCTTCTTTAACCACGAGCGAGAAGTCTTTGCCGTTTTCGTGTAGTTTCGAGAGGTCTTTTCCTGTTTGGTCCAATTGCGGGCGGTTTTTTCCACCTTTGTAAAAGCCCTCACGTTTTTTGCCTGCTTGGTCCAGTCACGAACCGTCCTAACAACTTTCTTCCAAAATATCAACGGTCCTGCAAACCCAGCCCAATAGCATTGCCCCCAATAGAAGCCTCCCCACCCTCCACCTCTGTCTTTTGCATGACGAACCATTACCTCTTCTTTGCTTTAACTAAAAATATATTCCGGTCATCAGTAGGCTTTTCTCCCCTCTCTACCCACTCTTTTACACCGTCCCACTCAAACGTGACAATCTCCTTAATATCAAAATATTTTTCGTATCTGGCTTTTACCGCTTCCACCGAATCGAAAGTACGAAGATGACCTGGATCGTCAAAAGACGGAACCGAAAAGATCACATCCATTCCATACGGAATCATCTCTACAACCCTCAAATCATCCAAATGCTCGAACACCTCCAAAAAGACTAAGATATCAGCCCAATTGACTACCCATCCATCCACACTTTTATCCAACAACCGCTCATATATATCCCCAACGACCACCCGGTCATCATTGGCAACCTCTACCGCCTTCTTACTAAAATCAAATCCCCGATAATTGACAACAAAATCCTTTAACGCAGCCACCCCACATCCCACATCGAGACACTTCTTATTGTCAACCCAATCCCCAACCACCTTATAAATCCCATTATACCGGGACATATCAGCACTTTGACCGAAAATAGCATCGTAATATGAAGCACCCTTCTCTTTCTTTTTCGTTGTTGTCGAAGAGCCTCTTACAAACAGCACATCTTCGTTTGTTGCAGTTTTAGCAAATTCATCCCACCTCTCCCTGTTCTTTGGTCCGGAAATACTTGCCATAAACTCAATCGCCTCCTTGAAGTTGGCATTTATCCTAATCGCCTTTAGACACGAATCCTGAGCCTCCTTCAATTGCTTCAAGTGCCAATAACACCGAGCCAAAGTTAGGTATGCTTCCGCCCTCTGAGGACCCCACGAATTGGCTTTGAGATAAATCTTATAATGCTTTATTGCCGTTTTCCACTTCTTGCGATAAAAATATTCTCTTGCAAGATAATACCGCTCCCGAACAAGGGACGGGTCTTTTTTAATCTCTCTCTTTAATATCCTCAAAGCCCTGTCGGGATCATTCTTGTGTGTAGGAGAATATCCATACGTAATCGAAACGTCTACAGAATTTAGAGCCGGAACAGAAAGATGATTATGAATCGCACCCCTCCAATGTACTATGGGATACTTCCTATAAAGTCGTGGAAAAAGAAACGTGTTCGTCTTATTTTCCGAAACCATCGTTACGTTTAACGCAAGGTCTGTATCTTTTGCTACAGCAATAGCATCCCTGATTTTTTCTATACCCCCATCTTCCAAAACTTCATCAGCGTCAATTGACAGAATCCAATCACCAGTACACTTATTTTTCGCATGATTGCGTGCCTGTGCAAAATTGTCGTTCCACTTATAATCGGTAAATACCCTGTCTGTGTATTTTTTAGCAATCTCGACAGTTTTATCAGTAGACCCTGTATCACAAACAACAATCTCGTCCGCTTCGGAAACAGAATCCAAGCACCGAGATAACAATTTCTCCTCGTTTTTTACTATCATGGAAACAGAAAGCATCAAAATTGACCATAAAATTAGCCGATACTTACATCTTTGCAAACCACGTTTTGACCAGTTTTGTAGACTTTACAGGAATAAGAACGTCTTTACCCAGATGGTCCTTAATCACCTTCATCTCTCTTTCACAGCCTTGTTTCTCCATATCCGGGCAAGTAGTTTCGTTCCAGCATTCGGGCAGCTCTTTTAGCGGACCATGATCCATTTGAAACGTTCCGCCACATTTTTCACACTTATACTCGGCAAATAGGTGTTTTTTCTTCCTCCTTTTTTCTTCTGCCATTCTAGTCAAGCCGATAAATTTAACTCCTACCCAACACGGTGTACAGAGATTCTTGTTCTCGAAGAATAAGCCCCGGTAGTCTCTGTTGTTCCACTATTATGGTAAACATATGACTCAATATATTGACCGCTTTCTGCATATACACAGTCGCTCGTTGTCGGTACAGGGTCATCGTTTGCACTCGGACCGTAAGATAGCTGAGTGGCATATTCGCTACCATCAACCCAAATAGACGAATACGCTCCCGTACCAGCTGCAACGTTGTTTACACCAACGCCCACGTTTACCTGATAATATCCATCCGCAGGAGCCACAAAACGGTAATTAGAATTGTCATAATCACTTCCAACATCAAAATTCTCAACGTTACACTGGACCTTTGTCCATGTACTTGTTGTGACATTTTGCCCCGAACTTTGATACGCACGAGAAATTACCCCATAATCGGGTCCCGTACTGCCAGTTGCGCCAGTCGGACCAGTTGGACCAGTCGGTCCAATTACGCCAGTAACCGCAAACACCATAAGCCCGGATCCTCCCGATATAGTCGTAAAATCTTCCGTACTTTCTTCATCGCCAACCAACTTGAATTTGTCGCCACTACTAACGTCAATAACCTTAAATCCCATCGCCGTACCCTCATTCACATCTGTCTCACGTCCATACGCATACCCACGAGAACCGGCAACCTCTGCATGACCACCACCTCCATCCTTTGTTAAATAACAAGAAAACCCATTTCGTGTGCCTGCAGCAAGTATTGCAGAAACCCTATAAACAAAAAGAAACCTACCACTTTGGTCAATGGTCAACTCATCGCTTGCAAGAGTAAATATATTTGAATCACTATTCTCGTCCTCTGCAAGATTTATCACAATATCCGTTCCAACAGTTTGCCCTCCTGTGTCATCATATCCAGACCACACAAGTTCATCCGCACCCGTAGGACCGGTGGGTCCAGTAGGACCGGTTGGACCGGTTGCTCCCGTAGATCCAGCCTCAGTAGGTCCAGTTGGTCCGGTGGGACCAGTGGGTCCGGTAGGACCAGTTGGTCCTGTTGCTCCGGTTGGACCAGCCTCGGTAGGACCCGTTGGTCCAGTTGGTCCGGTGGGACCGGTAGATCCCGTTGCACCAGTAGGTCCAGCTTCAGTAGGACCAGTCGGACCGGTTACTCCCGTAGGTCCAGTAGGACCAGTCGGACCGGTAGGACCAGCTTCGGTAGGACCGGTTGGTCCGGTAGGTCCTGTTGGACCGGTAGGACCAGCTTCGGTAGGACCCGTTGGTCCGGTGGGTCCTGTAGGACCAGCCTCGGTGGGACCGGTTGGACCCGTAGGTCCAGTAGAACCGGTTGGACCAGTAGGTCCAGTGGCTCCTGTCGCCCCCTTCGCACCGGTAGGACCAGTTGGACCAATAGGACCTATCGGCTGAAAGGATACAATTATATCTTCATCGTTACTAAAAGGAGGATCGCCACCAGCAGCAAGAACATACGTAACTTCCAAATAATGAAAAGTCCCCTGATCTCCAAGCGCAGTTATCTCTCCATCCCAAAACTTTGTTCCAGAATCGGTCATACTGAAAATCCGAATGTACCCCCAATATCCGTCCGCATTTATAAAACTGTCAAGAAATGTGTCGACATTATTTGAGTCCGCATCTGTATCGCTAATAACCATCTGTGTAACAGAACTTGCAGTCGAGTGATTAAATCGAACATCTCCTGTTCCGGGATCGTCATCGCTTTCTGCATCCGTACTTGTATCGAAAGTAAAGTGTGCAGAAAATCCACCAAATCCGCCCTGATCTCCGGTAGGACCGGTAGCTCCGGTTGGACCAGTAGGACCAGTAGAACCGGTGGGACCGGTAGGACCAGTAGAACCGGTTGGACCAGCCTCAGTAGGTCCGGTAGGACCTGTTGGTCCGGTGGGACCGGTGGGACCGGTAGGACCAGTAGAACCGGTTGGACCAGCCTCAGTAGGTCCGGTAGGACCTGTTGGTCCGGTGGGACCGGTAGGACCAGTAGAACCGGTTGGACCAGCCTCGGTAGGACCGGTTGGTCCGGTAGGTCCTGTTGGACCGGTAGGACCGGTTTGTCCAGTTGGTCCGGCTTCGGTAGGACCAGTAGAACCGGTGGGACCGGTAGGACCAGTAGAACCGGTTGGACCAGTAACAGTACTATCTGCACCAGTTGGACCCGTAGGACCAGTCGGTCCAGTTGGTCCGGTAACAGTAGAATCTGCTCCTGTGGGTCCTGTCGGTCCCGTTGGTCCAGTTGGACCTGTAGGACCAGTAACAGTAGAGTCTGCACCAGTTGGACCAGTAGGACCAGTCGGTCCGGTAGGTCCGGTAGGTCCAGTAACGGTAGAATCCGCCCCCGTAGGTCCTGTTGGACCGGTAGGACCAGTCGGTCCAGTTGGTCCGGTAGACCCCGTAGGACCAGCCTCAGTAGGTCCAGTTGGTCCGGTGGGTCCAGTTGGACCCGTTGGTCCTGTAGACCCCGTAGGACCAGTAACGGTAGAGTCTGCGCCCGTAGGACCGGTAGGACCAGTGGGTCCGGTAGGACCAGTAGGTCCAGTAACGGTAGAATCCGCCCCCGTAGGTCCTGTCGCACCTGTAGGACCAGTCGGTCCAGTTGGTCCGGTAGGACCGGTAACAGTAGAATCTGCACCCGTAGGACCAGTCGGTCCAGTTGGTCCGGTAGGACCGGTAACAGTAGAGTCTGCGCCCGTAGGACCAGTAGGACCGGTCGGTCCGGTAGGACCGGTAGGACCTGTTTGTCCCACCAGATCCATATAATCCTGAATATCGTCACGAAGTTTCTTGGTAGGACATAAAGCAACCTGATCTCCAACAAGAATGGTCCGAGCTGAAGTGCCCTCCTGTTCTCTTGTAATGGTAAAAGTGTCGCCTACACGAGCAGTAACTCTTACAACCTCCGCATTGGAAGTTGTTGGCTGTACGCCTGTAGCCCATACAACGACATTAAAATCACCATCAGCCGTTTCCGGAAACAAACCGCCAGCATCAGTGGCAACAACAAGCTCCGTCCCGGAATCAGCCGGATCGGGAGCCGTCAGTACGGTGGTATACCCAAAATTTGTAACAGGGTCAAGCGTAAGATCGGGCATCTATTTCCTGTTACAAATTAGCTTAATTAGACTTTTGTAATTTTTCCATTTCATCACGAACCATTCCCAACATCACCCTCAAATCGTCAATCTGCAATCCGAGATTTTCTATCATCTGTTTTTCGTTATCGATTTCCTGCTTTCCAACCTTTGCCTCACCCTTTCCCTGTGTCTTGTATGTCAAGATCATGTCAGGAAGAGAGTGCTTCTCTCGAAACCGCTTTGCAATACCGTTTTTTATAATATCTCCCATCAAGTTCTCTTCTAACTCTTTGAACACCTTCATCTTTTGCTCCGGAGTCATACCCGGAATATCCTTTGACTTAGCGGTTTTCTTCGCCATAATAAAAAATAATAAATTTAATACTCATATCCATCATCATTCGCCTCTTCGCTCGGAACGCCAGTTACTACCGCATGGTCCCGGTTAGTATTCTTTATCGAATCCAACGCACGACCCAGATAGAATTCCCACCTCTCCTCACGTTTTGTAAGAGGGATAGGCTTGTCACGATTGGACTTGTATTCGATTACTACCGCATCCGCCCATAATTGATGAAAAGCCTTTGGAAAACCCAACGTTGTGGTAGATGGATCTACCGACATATCATCCGTGTCATCGCTCAAATCATCAATATCCGCAGGATAATCAAACGACCACAACTTCAGCCCCGCAGTAACATCATCCTCAATCTCCCCGGTCAACAACCAGATAGACCCCCGAAAGATCTCATAAAAAGCAGAATCTTCATCCCACCCAAAACTAGCCTGAATCGTAGCTTCATCCGAAGTGTGCTTATGAAAATTCATATCTACCTCGTTTAGAGTGACCCAATTGTCATCGTAAGTATCATCCGGAAGAAGGTTTGCCTCAATTCGCTTTAGCCGGTTAAGAAACTCCGGAGGAAAGGGATACTCACGAGTAGTATCTGTCTTGAGAAGGTCAGTTGTCTGAGGCATACCAAAATAGTCCTCATTTACGCCCTCTATCTCTCCTGCCAAGTAATCTTTAATCGGATTGGCTATCGACAGAATCTCTGCATCCGGAAAGGTTGTAGAATCCGTCCTTGTGCCGTATCGAATATAAGTAGCAAACTCTTTTTGTGTCATTTCTTATATATATCCAATATAGTTACGCCAAGATAGGTCACACGAAAACACCACCATTCTGGCATTTTCTGGTGTAACTCACTTCGTCAGTGCGTCCTCAACCGCCTCACTTCTGTCAAACGCCATCTCGTCACCAGCCGTTGCAACCGACTCCAAATAATGCTCTATCAAATCCACAATCGATTTCGGAGCAGTAAACGGCTTTCCCTTCGGATATACCATCACCACACCATTTACACAAACTTCGTGTGTTGCTCCGGGCTTCTCTCCAAAATTAAGCGGAATATAGCACCTTACTTGATCTTCCTTCTCCCACTTCTCAATCGTTATCTGCTTCTGTGTCTTTGTCACATTTTCAACCTCCGTACTGGACAAAGACCTTCCACCCTTTTTTACTACCTCTCCTTGATGCTTTCTTTGGTGAGTTTCCAAATCCTGCTTCCTTGCTGCCCTAAAACCGCAGACCTTTCCGTCTACCATCACATCACACACAAACGGTTTTTCTACTTCTTCTTTTACTTCTTTTACTTTCTTTGGGGACACAGCGACTTTCTTGACGTTCTTTGGGGTAATTCTATCTGTTTTCTTCGCCATATTACGAGTAGAATAAACTTAATATATTCATTATAGCACAACAGAAAGGGGAGCAAATGCTCCCCTTTTGAACAAATTCAATCTCACTGAAACAACCTATTCTGATTCCGGCAACTCACCATCCTCAACCTCGAATCGCTCCGGATACTCTTCCATCAACGATACCGCAACATCCGGAAGAACAATTTCCACATGAAGAGTCTCACACTCCAAACCACCCACAAACAACTCCTCCTGCCAAACATATCGAAGAGTTACAAGATTGCTTTCAACCTCCGGCTTCTTCTTTGCCGGAGCCTTCTTCGCTACTGCTTTTTTAGCCATAATAATAACAAACCAAATTTAACATAAAGGGGAGCAAACGCCCCCCTTTGTGACTGTTTACCCAACGACTAGGTTTGCACCCCTACGCCAGAAGCAGCAAAGCTCGGCGTACCGCCCGCTACATAGATTCCAACACCCGCTTCCGCCATTACAGTATGATCTGCACATGAACAATCTTGCAATAAAACCGTGCCTTGTGTTTGGGCTGCCCCAAACCCAACAGCATGAGCCGGCTTAGCTGCTCCAAGTTCATTGCTCAAGAATGTACTATTTTTAACAAGTAGCATTCTTTCGACATCCGTAGCATTAGCACCGTAGATTCTAACCGCTTCTGTACCTGCTGCTTTGACCAAGAAGAGACAGTCCTGAATTACATTATCCCTACACACCTTTCCGGTAATTGTTTCTCTCGTTAGCAACATATTCGGTCTAATCTTGTCATCCGCAACGATATTAACAAGAGATCCAAACGTACAATTGACCCATTGGGCTGAGTCACCGTTGTTTAGCACCTCGGCTGCTGCTGTTTCGTCCAAGTCCGTAGACTTGTAGAACTCACAGCCCTCATAGATTGAATACTCCCCACCTTCCGCAACAGCATAAAGACTTTCATCCTTAGTATTGCTTGAATCAAACTTGATTCCTTGGAAAGTATTACCAACACCCGTGTTTTTCATCACTGCAATGTCTGTCGCTGCCGTTGTCACACCCATTGTAATTCTCGACCTTGCACCCAACCCGATTGATCCGGGTCTGTGACCTGCCGAAACGAAGTGAAGGCGACTCTTTGTTACATCGAGCATCGCCGTTACCGCATGGGCTGCATACGCACTCAGAACGATCACATCGTCCTGCCCGCTTGTTGCAGCGTCAATCGCTGCCTGAACGGTTGCAAACGGATATTCCGCCGTTTTACCGTCATAGTTGTCATCATCTCCGGTTGTTGGGTTTACGAACCAAACATCCCCGAATGTGGTAACACCTAACTTTTGAAGAGCATCCATCAACGGCTGTTGATATAGACCCTTTTTCTGTAGATCCGCACTCATTTTTAATTATGATAAAAATTTAACCTAAACCGTAAACCTCTTCAGATCAGTGTTTACGATACAGAATGCTCAAG
>Ga0272441_10002186_pt1 | contig 40231 bp, 32 predicted proteins | sample SSMProp6N_FD_193582 | JGI IMG/M metagenome (GOLD analysis project Ga0272441, IMG submission 193582) | Marine sediment archaeal communities from Little Sippewissett salt marsh, Falmouth, MA, United States - SSM-Prop-6N | ecosystem: Environmental > Aquatic > Marine > Wetlands > Sediment ... | reverse complement strand
TTCTGCTTTGGCATCGGTCTGATGCCGGCGTTTGCAGCGACTGCAAGAAAAGGAGGCAAGAGAATTGCGGTTTTGCTTGCCTGCGGGGATATACGTAGGGGGCAGCGGCGCGGCAGCATGTTCGGTGCCGTGATGAGAAGCTGAATCTGGGCGCGTTGCGCGCCAAGGAGTTGAATCATGCGAAAGTGGACGCAGCTTGATAGAGTTGTTCTTTTCTGTATATGCGTCGTTTTGGGGTCAGTCTATGCCGTGACTGCCACGACCTACTACGTGGACGCGACGGGCGGCTTGGACGGGAACAACGGCCGTTCGGAGGGGAGCGCGTGGCGCACGCTGGCGGCGGTCAACAGTCGTTCGTTCGGCGCGGGCGACAAGGTACTATTGAAGCGTGGCGAGGTTTGGCGCGAGCAGCTCGTTCTCGATTCCAGCGGCTCCTCGAGTTTGCCGCTGGTGCTCGGCGCATACGGCAGCGGGGCGCTCCCGGAGATCAATGGTTCGGACGAGATCACGGGCTGGCGTGTGCACAGCGGCAACGTGTGGGTGGCCGACGTTGCGCACGGCGTGAACCAGCTGTTCATCGACGGCGTACGTCAGCCGTGTGCGCGCTGGCCGAACAGCGGCTGGGCGAGCATTGACGCGGACGCTCCGGCGGGCACCTCGTTGTACTGCTCGGATCTGACGCAGCCCGGCGACTACTGGGCCGGCGCGACGGCAGTGATCAAGACCGCGGATTACGCGATCGAGACGCGGTCCATCACGTCCAGTTCGAACCGCACGCTGTACTGGGACTCGGAGGTGACCCGTTGGATCCGCGAGGACTACGGCTTCTACATCGAGGGCAAGCGTGAGGAGGCGGACACGCCGGGGGAATGGGCGTTCTTGGCCTACAAGCTCTACCTGTGTCTGGCGCCGGGCGACAGTCCGGGCGCCCACGTGATCGAGGCGTCGCAGCGCACGATCGGGATCGAGCTGAAGCACGCTGAGCACGACATTACGATCCGGGACCTGCACGTGACGAAGTTCCGCGGCGACGGGATCCAGGCCTACAATGCCGACCGTGTGACGATTCAGGACTGCAGCGTGACGCGCGTGCACGGCGCCGGGATTTACTTCTGGGACTGGCCCCGCAATTCGCACGGCGGCCTCAAGCTGCTCCGGAACACGATCCACGACACGCGCGGCGACGGCATTCGGTTCAGCGGCTGCGAGGGCGGCGAGATCCGGGCCAATATCGTGACCGACATCGCCACCTGGACGCACTCGCCGCGCCGGGCCCAGGGGATCTACGTGACCGGCCGGCACGTGGAGATCGTGGGCAACCGGGTTGATGGCGTCTCCTCGGTCGGCATCTATCCGAACACGGCGCAGCACTGTACGGTCGTCGACAACGTCATCAAGAGATGCATGACGTTGCTCTGCGACGGCGGCGCCTTCTACGTCGGCGTCACCATGGACATGGACCTGCTGGTTCAGAACAACATCATTTCCGACGTGCAGGGCAATGCAGACGGCACACCGTGGAGCCAGCCGACGTGCGTGGGCGGCATCTACCTGGACAGCGGCCCGGCCGGTGTGACGGTGGCGGGCAACATCGTATACGATTGCCGCAGTTGGGGCCTGTTCGTACACTTCTACGCGAGCGACAACACGATCGTAAACAATGTCTTCTACGACTGCGGCAGCGGGATCTTTTTCAGCGAGAAGGAGGCGAACGGGATCTATAACCACGTCGTGCGCAACAATATCTGCTTCGACACCGACTACAGCCAGAGCGCGCTGCAGATCCTGCGGCATTCGGGGTCCACCCAGCCGGTCGGCACCTTTGACCACAACGTGTACTACTGCCCGACGCGCACGCACACGATTGTCTACCGGCCGCCCGGCGGGTCGGACCGGCGGCTGACGCTCGCGGAGTGGCAGGCGGCGACCGGCCAAGACGCCGACAGTTTCGCGCAGCACCCCAACTTCAGGGACGGACCGGGCGCCGACTTCCATATCGGGTTCGACTCGCCCTGCATCGACGCGGGCGTGGACGTGGGGCGCACGGAGGATAGGGACGGCAACCCGATTCCGGCCGGGGTCGCCCCGGACATTGGCGCCTACGAGCACTGCGGCGTGCGGATCGGCGCCTCGACCAATGATGCGGAGGAGAACCTCAACAACGGCAAGGTCACCACGACAAGCTCCGACCTGGAGCTGGGCGAGGAGGCGAACCCGCAGCTCGTCGGGCTGCGGTTCGAAGGCGTGGCCATCCCGCGTGGCGCGGTGATCGAAGAGGCGCGCGTGCAGTTCACGGTCGACGAGAGCGGCTCCGCGGCGGCCGCGCTGGTGATCGAGGCGGAGGCAAGCGACAACGCCGGCGTGTTCGCCGCGCAGACCGGGAACCTCAGCGGGCGCGCCACGACACGGGCCGAGGTGCGTTGGGTGCCGGCTGCATGGCCGACGGCCGGCGCGGCGGGCCCCGCGCAGTGCACGCCGGACCTGGCACCGATCGTTCAGGAAGTGGTGAACCGGCCGGGCTGGCAACACGGCAATCCGCTGGTGCTGTTGATCCGCGGCAGCGGCACGCGCACGGCGGAGTCGTTCGACGGCGACCCGACAAAGTCCGCCGCGTTGCTGGTCACCTATCGCGTGCGCAGCTTCCGCGCGTTCAACGATCTGGCCTGGCAGACGGACGAGCCGCGCACGGACATCACAACATACACACGCTTGGAGGACGGGCCCTTGGTCGACCACGATTCGGGCGAGCCACTCGATGCGGTACTCACCGTCTCCGACACCGGGAACACCACGACGCAGGGGGCCAACCCGGCGCCCGGCACGGAAGCCGACCAGGTCTTCGGCGGCATCGTCGGGTGTGTGGGCCTGATCAGCCGCGGCAGCACGGAGACGGACCTGACGCTGACGTTTACGAACCTGACCGAATCCGCCATGCGCTACGCGCTCGTGCTGTACGGGAACCGCGCGGAACCGGCCTACAGCAACCGCCACACCGAATATCGGCTGCGCGGCGCCGATGCGTTCGTCAACGCTTCCTCGTCCGGCGCTGCCTGTGCGGGCCCGGGCGATCCGGCCGCGACCGTCGACACAACCGACAACGCGACCGCCGGCTGTGTCGCGCGCTTCACGGACATCGCGCCCGGCGCGGACGGGACGTTCTCCGTATGCGTTTCCGACGGGTTCCCCGACGATGTCGAGCAGCTCTATGCCAACGCGCTCATGCTGGAGGGCCGCGACACCGCGGGCGGCGGGTTGCTCGTGCCGATGGGCGCCGCCTGGCGATACAACGACACCGGCACGGATCTCGGCTCCGGCTGGCGCGCGGACGACCCGGACTACGACGACGCGTGGGCCGACGGCAGCGCGCCGCTCGGCTACGGCGAGCCCGATATCCTGACCGAACTCTCTTACGGGTCGGACCCGGCCGAGAAACATCCGACCACCTATTTTCGTAAGCATTTCTTTCTCGACGGCAGCCCGCCCGTCGGCGCTGCGTTGCTGCTGCGGGCACGCTATGACGACGGGTTCGTGGCCTATCTGAACGGGCAGGAGGTCGCGCGCCGCGCGATGCCCGGCGGCACGATCCAGTACACGACGCTCGCATCGAGTCACGAGGGCGACGTGACCGAGAAGATCGATCTGAGCGCCTATGTCGAAGCCCTGCGCGACGGCGAAAACGTGCTCGCCGTCGAAGTGCACCAGTGCATCGCGAACAGTTCCGATCTCGTCCTGGACATGGAACTGGCGCTGGACACCGCGGGCGGCAAGCACGGCACGGTCTGCGTCGCGTCCGGGGACACGTGGCGCTACGCGAAGGGCACGCAGGAGGCGTCGAGCCCGGTTCATGCATGGCGCGACAGCTTCGACGATTCACGGTGGCTCGAGGGCGGTATGCCGTTCGGGTACGGCGACGGCCCGTACCAGACGACGCTGGACGACATGCAGGGCACCTACATGTCCGTGTTCCTGCGGCGTACCTTCGATGTGCCGGAGCCATTGTTCGTCAGCGCGCTCTGCCTCGACCTGGTCTACGACGACGGACTCATCGTCTGGATCAACGGCCGGGAAGTGATCCGAACGAACGTGGCCGGTGTCGCCGGCAGCTTCGTGCCGTGCGACAGCAGCGCCGCGAGCACGCTGGAACCGGCCCAGCGCAGCAGGATCGCGCTCGCCGGCGGCGCGCTGCCGGCCCTGCGGCCAACCGGCAATGTGCTGGCCGTGCAGTGTTTCAACGCGACGCTCGGCAGCAGCGACCTGACCCTCGATGTCGCACTTTCGGCGCTGCACGGGCCGCTGGCGATGACGGCGGATGCCGACCAGGACGGGCTCGCCGATGCCTGGGAGACCGCCGAGCTCGGCGGTCCCGCCAATGGCGGCCAAGACGGGGATCCGGACGGCGACGGCCATTGCAACCTCGAGGAATACGTCTGCGGGACGGACCCGAACGATGAGACCGAGTTCTGCCGGCTCGACACCACGCTCAGCGGCGGGGATGTGGTCGTGTCCTTCTTCGCGCGCGCCGCCGCCGGGTCGGGCTATGAGAACATGACCCGCTACTACGCGTTGGAAACGCGGCCTGTCACCGGCGATGGCGCCTGGCTGCCGGTCGCCGGCTACACCCAGATCGAGGGTACGGACGAGACGGCCACCTGTTGCATCCCAGCCGCCGCGAGCGCAGAGCCCGGATGGGTCCGCGCCCGAGCGTGGTTGGTTGAGGCCGAGTAGCGCTTCGACATCGGGGAACGCGCGCCCGACGACGTCGGACGCCCGACTGGGGCCCCGCTTTGCATCAGCGAGCGCCACGGCTGCGGGGTCTGCCGCGATCTCGAGAGAAGCGGCCTCGTGGGCCCGCGCCTCGCCGTCGACCGCCCGTCCCGGGCCCGAAACGTGTCGGCGCCGGCTGGCGCGACCGGAGGGCCTCGTCGGAGTGGTAGGCGTGTTCCATCTCGGCAGGCACGGTCTTGCCCAGCAGCCGTTCGATCCCGCGCAAGTAGGCGCGGTCCTCGGCACAGCAAAACGAGATGGCGTCTCCTTTCGCCCCTGCCCGGGCCGTACGCCCGATGCGATGCACGTAGGTCTCGGCCTCCGTCGGAAGATCGTAGTTGATCACATGAGTGATGTCCTCCACGTCCAGCCCACGCGCCGCGACATCGGTCGCGACCAACACGCGGAACCGGCCTCGCCTGAAACCGTCCAGCGCCCTGGTCCGCGCTGCCTGGGTCTTGTTGCCGTGAATCGCCGTGCCACGGATGCCCGCGGCATCCAGCTTCTTCGCCACCCGGTTGGCGACATGCTTCATCTGCGTAAAAATCAGCGCCTTGTCGATCTGCCGGTCGTTCAACAGGGAAACGAGCAGCGCATCCTTGTGCCGTTTCCCGACGAAGAGGACTTTCTGCGCAATGCTGTCCAGTGTCGGTTTCTCCGGTGTGATGGCGACCCGTACGGGATCGCGGACCATGGTGTCGGCCAGCGCCACGATGTTCGCGGGCATGGTTGCCGAAAAGAACAGGGTCTGGCGCTCGACCGGAATCCTGGCCAGCACTCGTTTGATGTCGGGCATGAAGCCCATGTCCAGCATCCTGTCGACTTCGTCGAGGGTGAAGATCTCCACCTCATTCAGACGGATGAAGCCCTGTTCCATCAGGTCCAGCAGACGGCCGGGCGTGGCCACGAGAATGTCGACCCCACGGCTGAGCGCCTTGACCTGGTGGAATTGGCTGACCCCGCCGAAGACCACGGTATGGCTGACACGCACAAAGCGGCCGTAACTCCGAATGCTCTCTCCGATCTGCGCCGCAAGCTCGCGGGTTGGCGCAAGAACCAGCGCGCGCGGCGTTCCGCGCCGGGCTCGGCGGCGGTGGCCGGAAAGCCGCTGCAGCAGCGGCAGCGCAAAGGCGGCGGTCTTGCCTGTGCCCGTCTGGGCGGTGCCGATCAGGTCCCGTCCGTCCAACAGGTGCGGAATGCTCTGCTCCTGGATGGGCGTGGGGATACGGTATCCCTCGGCGGCAACGGCGCGTTGAAGCGCCGGAATCAACGTGCCGAAGACACCTTGCGTTCGTTGTGGTCTCGGGGTGGATGTTGCAGCATGCGCGCGCGGCGCATGGGTGTGAATTCTCATGTCTTTCCTCGGTCCGGACTGTTACAGATCTCTACCCGCCGGACGCGTGGAAAAGAAAGGCCCGCAACAACTGCGGCAATCGGACGTCTCTGCCCCGAAAAGGCTGAGAGGAACGGTTGGAACTGATACGGATCCGCTCCTCGCGCCTTGCTGATGCACGCTCAACGGACCCATCGTCAGGTCGGAATGTGGGGGAGTTTGACAGAACGGCGGCACCGATGCAAGCGCAAAAAGACGGCATACCCGTGCACGGCAATTCTCGGGGCACAACACTGCCCGATCAAGCCCGTCCTGCCATCAACCCACCCTTGTCCGCCGGTAGGGCACGGGGCCCGAATCAACCCTTCCCCGGGCCGGCCCGGGCCGGCGCGAGGATGCTGCCGCGCACCACAATCCGGCCGGGTGTGTAGAGCACGGCATGCCGGTCCCTGCGCAGCGGGATATCGCCCAGGAAACAGTGCGCGGCAAGGTAGCCCATGCGGTCCTTCTGGAAATCGTACATTGTGAGCCCGTGCACGATGGAGTCCTCGTCGTTGTTGATCCCGGCGAGTCCGATCCGGCCGGGCACATCGACGCCCTCGCGCCTGAGGAATTCGAGCGCCGCGATCGCCTGCATCTCGCCGGCGCAGATCCAGGCCGTGATGTCCTTGTGCGTGAGCGCTTCCCGGAAACACGGCGCCATCACGCGCCGGAACCCGTTCGCGTTCAGGTAGTTGGAGAGCGTCGCCATGACCTCGGCGACCGGATCCACGGCCGTGAAGCTGTGCCCGTGAAAGATCGCTTCGAGACGCGGGCGGATTTCGTCGGCCGTGTTCCGGCGGTCCCAGCCTTCGCCCGCATCGCGCTGCGCGCGCACTGCATGGAAATAACGGACCCGCCCCGCGTCTGCCGCGACCCGCTTGAACCCGCGCTCGAACCCGCGGAACCGTTCCCGGCACCAGCCCGTATCGCCAAAATAGCCGAAAAAGGCTACCGACTTGTGGCCCAGCGACGCAACGTACGTGCCCAGACTCTCGCCGGCCGCCGCGTTGTCCACGACGATCAGGCTCATGTTCTCCGGCAGATTGATCGAGAAGTCCGGGTACGTGTTGAACATGTTCGCGTAGTTGAAGATGACGACCGGCAACCTGGTCCGGCTCGCGGCATTCAGATGCCGTTGCAGCCGAAGCCGCTCCGACTTGCCTCCGCCGCGGCCCGACCGCGCACCCAAAAACAGAAACCCGACCGTGTCGCGCCGGGTCAAACCGGCCGTCACGCTTGCACTCTCGCTGTTCGGATCGATCGGCCGGAACCGGATCACCCCGTAGCGGTTCAATTCCCGCTCCAGCGCGCGCAGAAAATCCCGGGATACGCGCCAGTTCAACATGCGCTCCAGCGAGGCAAGCGAACCGAGCACCGTCACGACCCGTGTCTCGACCGGCACGTTGTCCGCAGCCGGTACCCCCACCAGATAGCTGGCGCCCTTGCGCTGGATCAAACCACGGTCCTCTACCAACGCCAGCGCCAAACGAATCACCGCCGGGCTCGTGTTGTACCGGTACCGAAGCACCTTCTTCCGCGGCAAGAACGAGCCCGCCGCGTAGGTCCCGCCCGCGATGTCCGTGAGGATGTCTTCCGCTACCCGCTCCGCCGCGGAACTCCGCGCCGACACGTCCGGCTCCGCCTCGTGCGGGCTGACCACGTAGACCCCGCTCCCGCGCGCACAGCGTACGTGACCGTCCGACTCCAAACGCCGGATCGCCTTCTGGATCGTGCCGCGCGAGACCCCGAACTCCTCCGCCAAACGCGTGACTGAGCCAAGCTTGGTGTTGTTCGAAAGCTCGCCGCAGACAATCCGCCGCCGGATCGTCTCGAACACCATCGCGGGTTTTGTGCCTAACGCCGTCTCGTCCATAACGACACACTTTAGCATAACGCGCGACGCGACGTGCACTATTTTCGGGGCCTGCCCGATTTTGCGTTTGATGGGCCAGCACGGGGGCGGTATGGTCGCAGGCGGGCCAGACGAAATTCAACTGCCGCGTTCTCGGCGCGGCCCGCGGCCGCGCCAAGAACGCAGTGGCTCAAAGCTCATAGGACAGTGAGTCTCGATGAAGATCACGCAGCTCGAAACGTTTTATGTGAAGCCGCGCTGGGTGTTCCTGAAAGTGGACACGGACGCGGACATTGCCGGCTGGGGCGAGCCGGTGGTTGAGGGGTGGTCCCATACGACCGCGGCGGCTGTCGAGGAGATGGGGCGCTACCTGATCGGGAAGGACCCGCGCCGGATCGAACATCACTGGCAGACGCTGTACCGTAGCGCGTTCTATCGTGGCGGCCCCGTCCTGACCAGCGCCTTGAGTGGGATCGAACAGGCCCTGTGGGACATCAAGGGCAAGGCGCTGGGGGTTCCGGTCTACGAGCTGCTTGGCGGCGCGACGCGCGATCGGATCCGCATGTACGGCCATGTCCACGGCGAGACATGGGGCGACTATGCGGAATCGGGCCGCACGAATCTCGAACGCGGTTTCACGGCCGTGAAGATCTCGCCGTTTCGGGCAGTCCGCTTTGTGGAGACACCGGCATTCGTGGAGCAGGTTGTCGAGTTGTTCGCGTCTTTGCGGGAGGCGGCCGGCCAAGCGATGGACATCGGCGTCGATTGCCATGGGCGGCTGAGCCCGGCCATGGCGATCCGGCTCGCGGAAGCGCTGGCGCCCTACGCGCCCATGTTTCTGGAGGAACCGTGCCTTCCGGAAAACGTGGACGCGATGGTGACGGTCGCGCGCAGCACTTCGATCCCGATCGCGACCGGCGAGCGGCTCTTTACCAAGTGGGGCTTTCGCGAGGTGCTGGAAAAGCAGGCGGCGGCCATTCTGCAGCCCGACGTTTCACACGCCGGCGGCATCTACGAATGCCGCAAAATCGCAGCCATGGCGGAGGTCTATTACGCGGCGCTCGCGCCGCACTGTCCGCTCGGCCCGATCGCTCTGGCCGCGTGTATCCAGCTTGATGCCTGCATCCCCAATTTCCTGTGCCAGGAACACGTTACCCTCGGCGAAGGCTATCTGGCCGAACCGTTCGAGCTCAAGGACGGTTACGTGCCCGTACCCACGGCGCCGGGCCTGGGTATCGAGGTCGACGAGGAAGCCGTGCGCGAGAAGCGCTACGACGGCAACTGGGAGAACCCGCGCCTGCAACACGAAGACGGCTCCCACGCCGATTGGTAGGGACGAACCGCGCACGAACTCGAACCAAGGCCGGCGCGGGCTCCGTCCGTGTTCGTCCGTGCCAGTCCGTGTGAGCCCCTGCGAAAACAATGATTGCCGGAGGAGAGAACGGACATGCCGAGAAAGCCCAAATGTCTGATGGCCGTGACAGAGCGCGTGCGCAACGGGTTCTTCGACGAGCAGCTCTTCGGCCAGCTGCAGGAATTGACCGAACTGCGCGTGGAGATCATGAACCGGCGCGAGAACCAGGCCGCGTTCGGGGCTCTGCTCGCTTCCTGCGCGCCCGAGATTCTGATCGGCGGCTGGCAGTCTCCCACGCTGACCGAGTCGATCCACGCGGCGACCCCGACAGTGAAGCTCTTTGTGTACACGGCGGGCGCGATCCGGCAGCAGATCGATAAGTCCGTGATGGAATCCGGCGTGCGGGTCACGAACTGGGGCGACACCGCGGCGCCATCAGTTGCGGAGGCGACCCTGATGATGATGCTCGCATCCCTGCGCAAGGTGCCGGAGTACCACAATATCCTGCACCATCGGAAGGGTTGGCGCGGCGGCGGGACGCCGGAGGGCCTCTTCTACAAGAACGTCGGCCTGCACGGGTTCGGCCGCATCTCGCGCGCGCTGGTCAAGTTGCTCGAGCCGTTCCACTGCAACATCCGGACCTATTCCCCGCATGTACCCGACGCGCTGCTCGAGCAATACGGCGTCGGCCGCGCGCAGACCTTGCAGGTACTCTACGCGGAAAGCCATGTGGTCGTCGTGCTCGCGTCAAAGACGGACGAGAATTACCACGTCGTGAACGAGCGGATTCTTGGCGCGATGCCGGACGGCGCGCACCTGGTGCTGACCGGCCGCGGCGCGGTCGTCGATACCGAGGCGCTCATCCGCGAGCTCAAAACCGGGCGCCTGTTCGCCGCGCTCGACGTCTACGAAAAAGAACCGCTCGATCCGGACTCGCCGCTGCGCGGCATGGACAACTGCATGCTCTTGCCGCACCAGGGCGGACCGACCTCGGACATGTACATCCAGGTCGGGAAAGTCGCCGTCGAGAACATCAAACGCTGGCTCGACGGTGAGCCGCTGATCAACGAGGTGACGCCGGATCTCTACGAACTGATGACGTGAGGTCTGCTCATCGGCCCGGACGGTCAAGTGCGGCCCGCGCCGCTGCCAGATTGCGGCGCGCCGTCGCGTTGCCGGGCGCGATGCGCAGGACGGCCTCGTATTCCCGTGCCGCCTCCGCATGGCGCTGCTGCATCATGTAGACGTTACCGAGGTTGTTGCGCGCGTCGGTGTGGCCCGGGTCCGCTTCGAGCGCGGCACGATAGTGACGCGCGGCTCCGACATAGTCGGCGCGTCCGGCGAGCACGTTCCCGAGATTGTAGTGCGCCTTCGCATAGCCGGGTTTGTCTTGGATCGCGGCCTGATACTGCACGATCGCCCCCGCCTCGTCGCCGGTGTCGGCCAGGATGTTCGCCAGGTTGTAGCGGGCCTCGGCGTGATTCGGGCGGATTTCCAGCAGCCTGCGGTATTCCCGGATCGCCGCGGCCGTCTCGCCGGATTTCGAGAGCACGTTCGCCAGGTCGAACCGCGCGTTCACGTGGTTCGTGTCCAGCGCCAGCGCTTTGCGGAAGAACGGCACCGCCTCCACATGCCGACCGTCCCGGCCCAGCGTGCTGCCGAGCACGTACCACATCAGCGTCGAGGCCTCCTTCGGATGCTCCGGCAGCAACGGCCAGTTCGTGACGAACGCGGTCGCCAGCGCGGCCGCGCCGGCCGGTAGCAACCGGCCGTAGCGGCCCGCGCGCACCGCGCCCCACAGTGCACTCAGCCCCGCCCCGGCAAACAGCGCGAGCACGGGCACCAGCGGGAACCGGTAGCGCGCGAACACAAAGAACAGGGCGACCCCGGCCGTGGTCAGCGCGAGCAGCGCGTACAACGGCCAGAGCGCGCGCCAGTCCCGGCGGCTCAACACAATGCCCGCAACGGCCAGCGGCGCCAGCACGCCCAGATGCAGCACATGACTCAGTGCAGTCAGCAGCCACGAGAACTGCCGATACGTCTCCAGGTTCTCGGCATCCGCCGACTCGACCGCGTTCCAGGTCAGCAGCAGCTTGCGCACCATCAGCTTGAGCCAGTGGCCCGGCTGTTCGCGAATGTACGAAAGAGCGCGTCCCGTCCAGTAATGCGAGACTTCCTTCGGCGTGAGCTTGCGACCCAGCTTGGCTTCCGCCAGCTCTGTCGCGTCCGTGCGCTCGAACTCCGGACTGCCACGGCCTTCCCGAAGCGGCTTGTACATCCCGTCCGAGTCCGGATTGTTGCCGATGTAGAAGTTCGGGCCAAACTGGGACGTCGTGATGTGGAACTCCCCACCGACCGCCGCGTTTCGGGCCGCAACCGGCAGCAGGACCGCCGCCACACCCAGCAGATAAATCGCGCTCGTGACGAGCCGCCTCTTGCGCTTCGCGTCCGCGCATCGCACCCATGGCCACGCAGCAAAGAGCGGTACGAACGCGAGCGCGTTCTCCCGAGTCAGCGCCAGCAGCCCGCTCCCGAGGCCCAGACACAAGACAACGCGACGACCGGGCCGGCACTGGGCGATCGAGAACAGGTACAGGACGACCGCCATCAGGAAAAAGCCGAGCGAGGCCTTCTGCAGGACCCCGTCAAAAAACAGTGCCGGCCCATACAACGCGAGCAGCACGCCGGCGATCAGGCCGGCGCGCGCGCCGAACAGGCGTCGGCCGGCAAGCGCCACCAACACACAGCCTGCAGCGCCCAGCACCGATTGCACCAGCCGCACGAGCAGAAGACTGCGCCCAAACAACGCGTAGAGCGCACCCAGCAAGTACGGATACAGGGGCGCCTGGTAAAAAACCGCGTCGCCAAGCCACGCGCCGCCCGCAAGGCGCGATGCCCACGCGTCATACCCACGCCCGTCCACGATGAGCAAATCGAAGAAAGGGGCAGATCGAATCTGCAATACGTAGCCGAGCCGGCACCCGAGTGCGAGTAGAAACACGCCGGCTATCGCCCACGCCTGTCGGCCCGTGCACCCCCTCGTCCTGCGCTCTGTCGCTCCGTTCATGCCCACCCCCTGCCCCTTCGAATCGCGCCGAGTATATCGCGCTCGTGCGCCACACGCAACCCGCCGGGTTTCCACAAGATATTGTGGGTCTATGGAAGGACTGAGTAAGAAAGTGGAAAAAAAGGGAAAAACGCGAAAACAAGGGCTTGACTTTTCTCGGGAATTGTGGGTATAGTCATGTCGAATATCGGGAGTCCTGTGTGCTGGGCCCGATGTTCATTATGCAAAGTCATAGCTGTTACCACACATATCCGTGGTCGGGTTCAAGGATCGCGGGGTTTGATAAGTACGAGTTTCTGACGGTCGTTCGACCGTACACCGCCTCTTCTTCCAGGGTGGATCTGACGGTGCGCGAAGCGGGGATGGGCGCTTTCCTTCCTGCTCCGCCTGGCCGAACAACGCGCGCAGAGTAGCTTACCGGTAGCCGGTTCGCTGTCTGGCGCTGTCCTACCGACAACGCTTTGAGACACCGTCCGGTATGTGCCGTTCAAATAAGGCGGAATATTAGGGTGTGTGGTTATAGAGGTGGGATATGATGAACGACATCGACAGCTATCAAAATTACGCGCAAGAAGTCGCCCGTTTCCCGAGAGTCACTCCGGAGCGGGAGGCAGAGCTGTCGCGGATCATCCTGGGCAGCGATGATCCGGACGCCGTCGAACAGGCCGTTCAAGAGCTGGTCCAGGCGAATCTTCTGCTGGTGCTGCATTGCGCCAAGGAATTCGAGTACCTGCTGCGTTCACCGAGCACACCGATGACGCGGATGGACCTGATTGCCGAGGGCAACATAGCGCTCATGGAGGCGGCGCGCCGTTTTGACGCAGAATATCACTCGAAGGATCCGGAGTTTGACGGCGAGCACCGCGATCCGATCCGGTTCACCTCCTACGCCTGCACGTGCATCAAGAACCGGATGCGTCGCGCGTTGCGGCTCGCATCGTTCATACACGTTCCGGAGAACCATTTCGCCTGCTGGTCGAAGATGCGTGCGTTGGAAGAAGAGCACGGCGAGGACCTGACGGACGACATGGTTCTGGAACAGCTTGAGATCACGCAGGAACGGCTGGACCGGATTCGCTGCAGTCGCCGCAGCCGCACGACGATGCTGGAGGACCTGTTGCCCGAAGACGAATCGAGCGGCTGGGCCGAGGTCATTGCGGACGAAGAGGCCGAATCGCCCGAGGAGCAGGTGTGCCGCCAGGATCTGCGCGAATACCTGCAGGCCCAGATGTCGTCGCTACCGGCGCGCACGCAGCGGATGATGCAGCTGATGTTCTTCGCGGACCGCAAGGTCACGCTGGAGGAGCTGTCCCGGATTTTCGGGGTGTCCCGTGAGCGTTGCCGACAGGTCTGCGCGAAAGGCTTGCGCACGCTGCGCAAGAAGATCGAGGCGAGCCCACCGCATTTGCGTCCGATCGAAGTTTCATCGCTGCGCAGCGCCTGAGCGCGCAGCTCGAACTCGTTCTCGTCTACGCACACTCGAACTGTGCCCGCCGCGCGCCCCCTGCTTCTCAGGCTCGGACGGTGCCGCGACAGGATGAGCATACTCGCCACGGACGCACCGCGCGATACCATTGACAGCGTGTCGGTTTCCGCGGATACTGGCACATCCCGCAACGCTCTAACCGCGGTGGAGGGCCCCAGCGATGAGCACAACACCCCTTGAGATCGGCGCTGACGGCGTTGACGTGCAACAGGTCGTTGCCGAGATTCGCAAGACCGTCGAGGCGAAGCGCGAGCAGGGCGCCTATCACGACGCGCGGATCGCGGTGGCGGAGCGGCGCAACTTGATGAACGTGAAGGACGACGAGGCGTTCATTGATTTCTTTCTGGAATGTCTGCGCGACGCGGTGTTCGTGGATATCAACGATTTCGAGATCCGCGAGCGGCGCCCGATTCTGGGCGGCGCGCTCAAGACATTCAAGAAGGTGATCTGGGGACTGTTGAAGTTCTACACCTACCGGCTCTGGTCACAGCAGAACGAGATCAACGGGCTGCTCATGACCGCGGTGGAGAGCGTGGACGACAAGTACGGCAAGCGCGTGGCGGCGCTCGAGCGCGAGCTCGCCGCATTGCGGGCGAACCCGCCCTCGGATCGAGAGTCTTGATGGCTGGGCCTGCGAACCATCTTGCGTTTGTCTGTCCCCGGTTTGCCGAAGGCGTGACCGTCGGCGGGGCGGAACGGCTGCTGCGCAACCTGGCCGATCGCGCGGCGTGCGCGGGCCGGCGCGTGTCCTTCCTGAGCACATGCGCCCGGGATCATTTCACGTGGCGAAACGAGCTGGCGCCGGGCACCCGTCGGGTCGGGTCGCTGGAGGTAACCTTCTTCCCCGTCGACGAAGGCCGCGATGTGGAGACGTTCCTGCGGTTGCAGGACGCGATCAGCCGCGGCCGTCCGCTCTCACGCTCGGACCAGGAGTCCTGGCTCCGGAACAGCGTCAACAGCACGGCGCTCTGCGAGCATCTCCGTACGCACGCAGCCGAGTACGACCGCATCATCGCCGGCCCGTACCTGTTCGGATTGACCTATTTCGCGAGCCAGATCCTACCGCACAAGACCCTTTTGGTTCCTTGCCTGCACGACGAACCGTTTGCCTATCAGAGTGTTCTGGGCGAGATGTTCCGCGTGGTCGCCGGCTGCATGTTCAACTCGGAGCCCGAACGCGACCTGGCGCGGCGTCTGCACGGGATCGAGCCCGCGCGCTGCGCGGTGGTCGGCATGGGGCTCGACCCCTTTGAGGCGGACGCCGAGGCGTTCGCGCTGCGGCACGCGCTCGGCGCGCCCTACATCGTCTATTGCGGGCGCCGCGAGCCGCTGAAAGGCACGCCGCTATTGCTCGACTATTTCGCGGCGTTCCGCGCGCGGACCGGCCGGGAACTGAAGCTGGTATTGACCGGCAGCGGGCAGTTCGAGCTGCCGCCGGATCTCGAGGGCCATGTCCTGGACGTCGGCGTTGTCTCGGAACAGGAAAAGCAGCAAGCCATGGCGGGTGCCGTCTGTTTCTGCCATCCGTCGGTGAACGAGAGTTTCGGGATCGTCATTCTCGAGTCGTGGCTGGCCCGCACACCGGCGCTCGTGCATGGCTGCGGCGAAGTGCTGCGCTGGCAGTGCGGCCGCAGCAACGGGGGGCTCTGGTTCCGGAACTACCCGGAGTTCGAAGAGGAACTGGCGCTGCTGCTCGACAACGACGCGCTGTGCGACCAGCTCGCGACGGCTGGTCGCGCGTATGTGCTGCGCGAATACGCGTGGGACGCGATCGACCGGAAGATGTCCGATGCGCTCGCGCGTCTGGGCCGCGCGTGAACCGCGCGCACACGAAACGATGTACGCCATCCACCAATTCGTGGCCGGATTCGGCGCCGGCGACGCGATCAGCGGCGAGGCACGCGTGATGCGTGCCATGTTCCGGGCCTGGGGGGCCGACTCGGAGGTTTTCAGCGAACACGAACGTGTCTTGCCCGAACTGCGCGGCGAAGTGCACGACGTCCGGGGGCCCGCGCCGGACGTGCGGGCTGCGGATATCGCGATGCTGCACCTCTCCGTTGGCTCGCCGGTCAACGATGTGTTTGCGGCGTTGCCGTGCCGGAAGGTGATCCGGTATCACAACGTTACGCCGCCCGACTTCTTTGCGATCGCGCAACCGCGCATCGCGGCGGAGCTGCGACGCGGCTACGAACAGGTGCGCGCACTCGCGGGCGCGGCCGACGCCGTGCTGGCCGTAAGCGAGTACAATGCCCGTCAGCTTCGCGAAATGGGCTATGCGAAGGTGTCGGTCCTGCCGCTGGCGCTCGATCTGGACCTGCTGCGCGGCCCGTTTGACGCCGGCCTCGCGGGGCACCTGCGGGATGGCAAAACGAATGTGCTGTTCGTCGGGCGCTGCGCGCCCAACAAGTGCATCGAGGATGTGCTCTGCACCTTTGCGTTCTTCCAGAAATGCGCTGCCCCGTCCTCGCGATTGGTGCTGGCGGGCGGGCATTCGGCGACGCGACGCTACTACACCGTTCTGCGCGCCATGGCGCAGAGGCTCGGGCTTCGCAACGTGGTGTTCGCCGGCGCCGTGCCACAGCGGGAACTGAACGCCTACTACCGAACCGCGCACCTGTTCTTGTGCATGAGCGAGCACGAGGGCTTCTGCATCCCGCTGGTCGAGAGCATGGTGCACGGCGTACCGATCGTCGCCCACGCGGCGGGTGCGGTGCCGGAGACGCTGGCCGGCACGGGCGTGCTCGTGCACGAGAAGGACTTCGAACTGATCGCCGAATGCATGCGGCGGATCGTTGAGGACAAAACGCTGCAACATGCTATAATCGCCGCGCAGCACAGACGGCTGGCGGTCCTTACGGCGCGTGACGTAGCGGCGGAGCTGCGCGGGCATCTGGCCGCACTGCCGGACACGTGACGGCCGTCACCGAACGTTCGGAATACAAGCATGGCAGCCATTCACCAATTCGTGGCGGGCTTCAGCAGGGGCGACGCGATCAGTAACGAGGCGCGCGTGCTGCGCAGCATCTTCCGATCATGGGGCCTGCACTCGGAGATTTTCAGCGAGACGAAGCGGATCCTGCCCGAACTGCGCAGAGACGCGAAAGACGCGGCCGGCTACGCAGCCGCGTCGGGTTCGGACGATGTTGTGCTTCTGCATCTGTCGATCGGCTCGTGCGTGAACGAGATCTTCGCCGGGCTGTCCTGCCGCAAGGCGATTCTCTATCACAACGTGACGCCGGCCGAATTCTTCCGCGTGATCCAGCCGGAAACCGCGCGAAACCTGGCGAAAGGCCGCGAACAGGCGAAAGCGCTGGCCGGCTCCGCAGCCGTCGTGATGGCCGACAGTGCGTTCAACGCCGGCGAATTGGAGGCGATGGGACATACGGACGTGGCCGTACTGCCGTTGGTCCTGGACCTGGACGCGCTGCGCCACGCCGGCGATCGGAACCTTTTGCGCAAAATGCGCGACGGCAACGTGAACGTGCTGTTCGTCGGACGTTGTGTCCCCAACAAGCGGATCGAGGATGCGCTCTGCGCGTTCCACTATTTCCAGAAATACGTGGTGCCCGAGTCCCGGTTTGTGCACTGCGGCTCGCACGCGGGTACGGAGCGATACCGGTACATGCTCAGCACGCTCGCGCGTGAGCTCGAGCTGCGCAATGCGCTGTTCGCGGGCTCCGTCTCGCAGCGCCAGCTCAACGCGTACTACCAGAGCGCGGACCTGTTCCTATGCATGAGCGAACATGAAGGCTTCTGTATCCCGCTGCTCGAGAGCATGCTGAACGACGTGCCGATCGTCGCCTACGCGGCGGGCGCGGTGCCGGAGACACTCGACGGGGCCGGCGTCCTGATCCGCGAGAAGCACTATGATCTGATTGCCGAGGCGATGGGCCGGCTCGTGCGCGATACGCGGCTGCGCGAAGGGGTGCTGGCTACGCAGCGCGACCGACTCGCGCGTTACACGCAGCGCGACCTGGCCGCGGAACTTCGCGCGCACCTCGCGCCGCTGCTGGGGCCCGGCCAGCCCATATTGCATCAGTAACCTGCTGCGGCACCGTCAGAGATCCCAAAGCGCGCCTGTCCTGGCGCCGTTTCGGGCTAGCCGGGCAAAGCGGGCGGTTTTTCGCGGCGGTCGAGGATATCGCTGATCCGGTCGAGGTTCCCGCGCATGGCGTCCACCTGTTCCCGGATGGTTTCGATGCGCTTGAGGTCCTCGACGTGTTCCTTCTCCAGTTGCCTGCGCCGCGCCTTCACGCTCTTGAGTTCCAGAAGAATCTGGTGCGCGGCCCTCCGCTCTTTCTCGACGGCGTGTTGGAGTTCCTGTATGCGCAGCTCCAGCGCTTCACGCGAAGGGCCCCGCTGCGCCGCCGGGTCCGGCACGTCAATGCTCCCGCCACAGTCCGCGCATTTCACCTTGCGCCCGGCTGCGTGGTAGTCGATCGCCAGGCTCTTGCCGCAATGCGGGCAGTTGAACACAATGTCCGTCGGCTGAATATCGCCGGTGCCGTTCTTCTCCGCTCCCACGTTCAACCCTCCGGGACCTCTGCCGTTCGGCGGCACCCCGCCCCGCGTCTGCCTGGACGTGTTCGAAGGGCGGGCGCCCTGCTCAGGTACTTGCGAACGGCGAAAGCGCGCGCAACCGCCGGGCAATGCCCGGCATGCGCTCAATCACATAGTCGACTTCCTCGGCTGTCGTGTATCGGCTCAGGCTGAACCGGACCGAGCCGTGCGCTCGGGTAAACGGCACACCCATCGCACGCAGCACATGCGAGGGCTCGAGCGAACCGGAAGTGCAGGCCGAGCCGGACGAGGCGGCAATACCCAGATCGTTCAGATCGTACAAGATCGCCTCGCCCTCGATGAATTCGAAGCTCACGTTTGTCGTGTTCGGCAGGCGATTGTTCCGGTCGCCGTTCACGTAGACGTCGGGACACGACGCGAGCAGGCCCTGTTCGAGCCGGTCCCGAAGTTTCGGGACCGCTTCGGCCTCTTCGGCCATGTGCGCTGCGGACAGTTCGCAGGCGCGTCCGAGCCCGACGATGTAGGGCACGTTCTCCGTCCCGGCCCGTTTGCCTTCTTCCTGGTGCCCGCCGTGCAGGAGCGGCACAATCCGCGTGCCCTTACGCACGTAGAGCGCGCCAATCCCCTTCGCCGCATGCAGCTTGTGGCCGGACAGCGAAAGCATGTCCACGGGTACGTTGCGCAAATCGATCGGCACTTTGCCGACCGCCTGCACGGCGTCGGTGTGGAAAAGCCCGCCGGCCTGCTTGACGATGGCGGCGATCTCTTCGATCGGGAAGACGACGCCGGTCTCGTTGTTCGCCCACATCAGGCTGACCAACGCCGGCCCTTCCGCCAATGCCTTCCGCAGTTCCGCCAGGTCGAGTTGGCCGGCGCCGTCGACGCCGAGCTCGATCAGGCGGCACCCGCGCGTCTCGGCGGCATGACGACAGGTTGAGAGCACGGCCAAGTGCTCAACACGTGAGGTGATGATGTTCAGCGGCCTGTCCGCGGCCTCGAGCGCGCCATGAATGGCCATGTTGTCGCTCTCCGTGCCGCAGCCGGTAAAAATGATCTCGCCGGGCTCTGCGCCGAGCAGGTCTGCGACCGCCGCACGCGCCGTGTCGATATGCCGCCTGACTTCGCCCCCGAACGCATGCATGCTGGACGGGTTCCCCCAGAACGCCTCGAAGAACGGCTGCATCGCTTGGATGACTTCGGGCGCAACCATCGTCGTGGCGTTGTTGTCCAGATAGACGTTCTTCACGGTTCGGCCTCCACCGCGATTATGTCGTCGGCAACAAACTCACGCAGCTTGGCCTCTACGACGTCCTTCATGGTAAACGGCGCGATCTGGCAGTTGGCGCACATGCCACGAAACGCCACGATCACCTTGTTGCCCTGCACATCGACGAGCTCGATGTCGCCGCCGTCATTCTTGAGCAGCGGCCGGATCTCCCGCTCGATCGTTTCTTCGATAAGATGGATGCGCTGGATGTTCGTGAGCGGCCGCCGCGGGGCCGGGCTCTGCGCCGATTTGCTCTGCAGTATCTCCAGACGCACTTTTTCAATGATCTTCTCGATCTCCGGCTGGCACATGCCGCAACCGCCGCCCGCCTTGCAATAGTCGGTGACCTGTTCGACGCGCGTCAGGTTGTTCTCCCGAACCACGCGCTCGATCTCCGCCTCTGTTACACCGAAACACTTGCAGGTAACGGTCCCCTCGAGTTGCTTCTTCCCCGCGCTCTGCCCCGTCCTGTAGTTCTCGATCGCGAGCTCAAGCGCTTCGCGGCCCATCACGGAGCAGTGCTGTTTCTGTTCCGGCAGCCCGCCCAGATAGTCGGCAATGTCCTTGTTCGTGACCTTGGCCGCCTCCTCGAGGCTCATGCCCTTGATGATCTCCGTGAGCGCGGAGGACGAGGCGATCGCGCTGGCACAACCGAAAGTCTGGAATTTCGCGTCCGCGATGCGCCCGTCGCCGTCCAGCTTGAACGAGAGCTTCAGCGCATCGCCACACGCCATGGAGCCGACTTCGCCGATTCCGTCCGGCTCCTCAACAATCCCGACGTTGCGCGGGTTCCGGAAATGGTCCAGCACCTTTTCTGTATAGTCCCACATGACTTACCCCGTCGCCGCATGCGACCTCCGTTTCGACACACCGTTGGATTGCAGCAAAAGATTCCACGCACGGCAAGCAAAACCTCCTACTCCGCCGGTCATTGGGCCCCCCTTGTCTTGTCGGTCAGGCGCGCTCTGTGCTTACTCTGCGGTCCCGTGCCGCGCGCGGCGCGCCAGAAAACCCGTTCAATTTCGGTCCTGCCCGGCTATAATGTGGGCGGCAGCGACAGGGGGAGACACCAAATGCATACAGCGGAATACTGGCACAAACAAGACGAAGGCGGCGTTGCGTGCGAACTATGCCCGCACCACTGCACGATCGCCGAGGGCCGCACGGGTCTGTGCGGGGTGCGGCGCGTGACCGGCGGCGTGCTGCACGCGATCGGCTACGGGCTGCTGTCCTCCGCGCACGCGGACCCGATCGAGAAGAAGCCGCTGTACCATTTCCAGCCGGGCCGCCTGATCATGAGCATTGGCGGTTGGGGCTGCAATTTTGCGTGCGAGTTCTGTCAGAACTGGAGTCTGTCTCAGCAGGTTGTCGAGCGTGGGGATCGCTACGCGGCGGACCGGATCGCGGAACAGGCCGGCCTGGACGGGTCGGTCGGGATCGCCTACACCTACAACGAGCCGCTGATCAACTTCGAGTTCGTGCGCGACTGCGCGGCGTGCGTGAAGGACAATGGCCTGGCGAACGTGCTGGTCACAAACGGACACATCGAGCCGGCGCCGGCCGCGGAGCTGTTGCCGCTGATCGATGCGCTGAACATCGACGTCAAGAGCATGGACCCGCAGTTCTACAAAGACCGGTGTCGCGGGCAGCTTGCGCCGGTTCTTCGCTTCGCGGAGCAGGCGAGGCGCGCGGGCTGCCACGTCGAAATCACGAACCTGGTGATACCCGGTCTGAACGACGCGGACCGCCGCATCGAGGAATTGGCCGGCTGGATCGCCGAACAGCTCGGCGCAGAGACGCCGCTGCATCTGAGCGCATACCATCCACAGTACAAGATGCGGGTGCGGCATACGCCGGTCGAAACGCTTCGGCATGCGCGCGAGCTGGCAAGCACGCGGCTGTCTTACGTCTACCTCGGCAACGTGCTGAGCGCGGACGGTCAGGATACGGCCTGCCCGCAGTGCGGCAACACGCTGGTGAGCCGCCACGGGTTTTCAGCGCGGTTGGCAGGGCTGAAGGACAAGCGGTGCGCAGACTGTGGGCGTCCGGCAGACTTCGTACTGGGCTAGCAGTCAGTCACTCGGTACGGCGGCGGGTGGCGCCGCGTTCGTGGACGGGGCCGCCTCGGGCGTCGCAGCCGGCTCGTCGAGATCGGGCTCCGGCAAGGTTTCCTCGACGGGTTCGGGCGATGTCTCATCGGCGGCCGCGTCGGGTTGCGCGGTTTCGAGTTGTTCCTCGCCTTCCTCGCCCTCCGCGGCCCCTTCTACCGGCTCCGCGTCCGGAACGTTCTCCTCGAACTCGCCCGCTCTCAGCAGATACTCCTGCCACGCGTTGAAGGCGTATTCGCTCCGTTTCCAGCCGAACTCGCGCAGCACTTCGTTCCGCACACCGGGATCCACTTCTTCCGGCGTCGTTCGTTTCGCAACGTAGACCAGCAGCGCACCGTCGGGAATTTCGTATACGTCGGCCAGCTCGCCGGCCGTGAGGTGCCGCACACACCGCGCGAGCGGCCGCGCGTACTCGGAGGCCTCGAGCCCGTCGAACAGGGTCCACGGCGGCGTGGTTACGGATTCAAGGCCGAACGGCGAGACCGCCGCCTCGAACGTCTTGCCTTCGGCAAGCGCCGCGGCGGCCGCGTCGCGGATCTCCTGAGCCTTCGCCGTGAAGGCCTCCTGTGCGTAGTGTTCAAACGCCTTGGGCATCACGTCCGACTCGACTTCTTTGAATTCCGGGATCCGCGCCTCGACATTGCTGTGCAGGACCACAACGAACGCCGCCTGCTCGCCCTCAATCGCGTCGCTGGTCTGCTTCATCGGATTGTCCGGATCCAGCTCGAAGGCAGCCCGGTTCAGCTCGAGTCCGACCTGCAGGTTGGTCAGCGGCTCATCGACGGCGAAAAGCTCCGAGGTGGCGACCGGCCGGGCATAGGCTTCCGTCGCGGCCACGGCTTCAAAGGCCGGAGTCTGTTCGTTGCCGCGCGGGGTCAGTTCGACAACGAACTCCATAGCCTTGTACAAGGCGGCATCCCTGGCCTCGGCGTCCATGAGCACGCGTACAATGTCCGCCCGGACCTCTTCCAGCGGCTGGGTGCGGGTTGTCACGTTCGTGCCCAGCCCGTCGTCAGTGGTTTCGGCCGAGGCCAGTGCGTTCGTGTCGGACTCGGCTTCCGCGGATTCCGGGCTGTTCGTTTCGTTGCCGGCAGGATCGGCCGATGCGAGCGCGTTCGTTTCGGCCGACGGCGTGTCCGGCTCCTCGGACGGCGCGAGACTCGCGGCTGAATCGGCCGGGTCCGCCGTGAGCGCGTCCGGTTCCGCGCCGTCCTCGACGGCGGCAGGATCGTCGCTTGCTTCAAGCGCGTTGGTCTGAACGGCGTCCGGCTCCGCGTTGGTGACGATCGATGTGAAATCGTCGAGATGTTCCTCGTAATACTCCTCCACAGCCGTGTCGTCGGGCTCCTGCTCCGGCATGAAATGCTCGTAGTCAAACCGCACGTAGCGGACGCTGACTTTTCTGGGGATCTCGAAGCTCTCCGCGTTCTCCGCGAAGTACGACTGGGCCTGTTCCCGCGAGACGGTCACGTCCTGGGTATAGTTCGCCATCTGCAGCACGGCGAAGTCGACCACGTATTCGGCCGTGTATTCGCGGACGCGCTGGGCAATCTCGTGGGGCGAAGTCCAAGTCGCGGTCTCGCCGATGATGCGGCGCAGCTTGTGCATCGTCTGTTCTCTGCGCAGATGCTCTTCGAACTGCCTCTCGGTAACGGCGATCCGGGCCGGCATGTTCCGGATAAACGCGGCGTAGCGTTGCCGGCTGAACATGCCGTTTTCCTGGAACACGGTCTGGCCGCGGATCATTTCCGCCAACTCCTGGTCGTCGGTAACGACCCCGAGCTCTTGCGCCCTGCGCATGGCGGCCAGCTGCCGCCACGCCTCTTTCCGCAGCCGGCGATCGACGACATCGGTCAGGTCCGGGCTGATGCCCATCCTGGCGGTCATCATCGCGAACGAGAGGTAGGCGTTACGGTAGGCCGTTTGAAACTCGGTCGGGGGTACGGGCTCGCCATTGAGCTTGCCCGGCGCTCGCGCGGCACGCCGCGCCTTGCCGCCGCCCCCGCGTGTGCCCCAGACGACGAAGGCCAGCACGATCAGGACCAGGATCACGGCCCAGACCACACGGTTCTGTATGAGCCGGTTGAATTTCGTTATGAACATCAGCGCACCATTCCCGTTTCGGACCCGTTACGATATCCGTAACGCAGGATCGGGTCAATACAATATGGGACGCCCCCCGATTCGCGGATTCATGGATTCTGGACCGCAGCCGCAGTGTGACGGAGATTGCAGAGAAGCCCCCAGGCGTTATGCGGGTGGCAGAGGGTCCAACTGCGCCAGGCGGGCCTGTTCTGGTTTGGCATCGCGGGAATTGAGTTGCGCCGATCCGTGAACATCACACGCGGCCATGACACGGAAAGGGGTCAGGTCTCAACGGCGTGTTGCCCAAACCGACGTTCCGCCGGCCGGATGTGACACGCCGCCCTCGAGCTTCTCCAGAATCATGCTCGGATAGGCCTCTCCATCCGCCCCCAAGGCCCAAAACTGCCCGGCAAAGAGACGATTGAAAAGGCAATATTAGGCAAAAGCCGTTCGCGACCGACCCGGCCGGCCCCGCTGGATTTGCCCCGCGTATGCCGAAGCAAGATTCGAACGTTCTGGACCGCCGCAATCATGTAATCCTGGATCTGCTGTCGCCACAACGTCAACTCGCTCGCCGGCATTGCGCTCGTGCTGATCAACCAGATCCATCAGCTTCGCGTTCTCTTCAACATCCCCGGGCGTCGTTTCGGTCGCGGTAATCACTCCGTGGGCGTTATCAACCGCTCGGTGTGTCTTATAGCGGGCCCGTGATTTCTCTCTGTTCTGGCGCACCATCGCCGCATCCGGGTCGGTTTTGTTCAACAACCGCTTGTTTTTGCGCTCGTAGTAGTTGCGCTTTCGATCGTCCTTCGGTTCGTCCAACTTCGCCATTTCGCCTTCAAGCTGCTTTCGCAACTGCTCGATCAGTTCCGGAGAACTCTGCACCACCGCGTTGTTCGAGGCATTCGCATTCACCAACGTCCCGTCTACATGGATCTTCTTGCCTTCGATCAACCCCGCCAGTTTGCACTGCGCCACAATCCGCGTGAAAAGCGTCTCGAACACCTCTACGCCCCAACGTCTCCGTGCCTTTGACAGCACGCTGTGGTGCGGGATCTCATCATCCAGGCCGTAACCCAGAAACCACATGTAGTCCAACCGCTCCGGTATGATCCGCATCAGTTCCCGCTCGCTCGGCACGTCGTCGTAAAACAACAGCAACATCATCTTCATGACCACGGCTGGATCGACTGACTCATTCCCGTTGTTGCCGTAACACCGCGCCACTTCTCGACGCACAAACTTGAAATCAATCTCCTCATCGATCCGCCGCAACGGGTGATTCTTGCGAACCCGCATATCCAGGTTCACATGGTAGCTGAACAGATCCTTCCGATCGTTCTGAATGCCCATCATCGCTTGCTACCCTCCTTTGCTTACATCATAGCAAAGGATTCTACGGCTAGAAACCCCTTTTGTCACTTTTTTCGCCTTTTGGGCAGCACGCCGTCAAGGTCCGACCCCGTTCTCCCGCCAGTGACGCAAGAGAATTGCGCCAGAAGGCCCAAAGCACCAACCGCACTTCGGGCAGCAGACCGGTTGACCTATTCTGTTAAGCTCATATCTTCCCCCTACTGGACATTCTGGCATCCTTCCGTGCGGCAGGAACTCGAGCAGATTGTCCCTCGACACAGCCTGCCCATTTGTCGCTGAGTTCGCCGTAGCCCAGCGCATCTTCGCCAAATAGATGTTCTTGCAGTTGTTAACACACGCCAACGCCTCCTCCGAGCGTATGGTGCCGCACTGAGTACATGCAGCCCTGTCGTCGCCAAGCCCTCCCAACACGTAACGTCCACCAAACGGACACAGCGGCTCCCTCTGTACCGGCAGGTATGCCAGCAGCTCAGACATCGTCAGCATCTGGCCGTTGGTGTTCTGAAGCGCAGAAACACGACGCCGTTTCGCTTTTTCAATTTCCAGGATATTCCATTCGCACCTCGTGTAGCCCGCAGGCATCGCGCCACACTCCGTACAATAGGGCTCTTCCCCAACTCGCCCAAGCCTGTACTCGCCCCCCCTCGGGCAGACAGGGATCTTGTGCCCCCCCATGAACTCCAGCAAATCGTCCCATGTTACGACCTGACCGACCCCGGCACCGTTCGCCATGGCCCACTGTTTCTTGGCCACCTCGATGACTGCGAGCTGAGTCTGACAAGACACGTGGCCCCGCGCAGTGCTCCCCCCGCCAGACGCACACGCTATCGCCAGGCCCGGACCACGCCAGCACCCAAGGCAACACACCCCTGCGGTCGCAGCCAATCCAACAATTACAAAAGAGTTTCTCACCTGTTTTCCCCCTTTGGACAAAGCTGAGTCGTGCTACTCCCAGTTGTTCCAGTCTACAGGTTTTGGAACCAACGGCTTTCCGGTCACGTACACCAGGGGCTCCCCGTCACAAGTCGTCACATAGTGCAAATGGGTCTTCGTCTGGAGTTCGGGCTTCCATGATGTCCGGAACTCCTTCAGCGTATGGTCATCGTCTCCCCAGTAGTCCAGCATTATCTCGCGTTGGGGAACGCCAGGGATGGGATAAGACACAAAAACCACAACTTGGTGATCTGGATCATACTTGTCATTTGAGTTGACAGGCGAAGTGCTCCTCTCCTCAAGAGTGGCGATCCAGCCGGGTGGCGCCGGAGAGAGAGAATGCGCCACTTTTGAAGAGATGGTCTTACAACTGTACTTCGTCCCAGGTGGCAACCCTTGGGGAATTGCAGGCATACCGATCCCCCGTTGCATTCGGCGTTTCAGTACTGCGTAATCTCTCCGAATCTCCCTTTCTCCTGCGTCGATAATGTCTTCCGTGAGACACTCGATATCTGTGTCCAGATACGACCTTACATCTGCGGGGGTAAGGGTTCTCGGGCTCCGTAGCTTCTCAGCGAAGGAGGCCCGTGCTCCGCGGGCATGGCGCTGCAACAGCCGCCCGGTATGCGTTTCAAAGATCTGCCGTAAGTCTAGACGGCGACGTGGCTTTGCGCAAGAACGGGAAGCGGCCTGGCGGCGAATCCATACAGAAATGCCGATCTCGGAAACGGCTACCCCCGAAATCGGCACACCTATACCGATCTACACAAAGAGTCAGGCACTTGACCCGACCCCTTGCTGAAGGCGACTACTGTCCCCCGTCCCGCGAGGGCGATTACCTAGTGGTCGGGCCGACGCAGCCGCCCACTTGTTTAAGGGCAGCAACTCTTGGCCACCCCTACGGCGATGCCAGCAACTAAAGCCACGACGAAAGGCACGACGCAGGCGTACAGAAACCATTGCCCGAACGCCATGGCTCGTCTCCGCAGCGGCGCGACGGCCAGAAACCCCGATACGAAGAAGTATGGTGCCAGAACAAACAGGAACAGCAGCGGGCTACCAGATGCATGGACCCAGAGAACCAAGAAAAGGGGACATAGCCAAAAGGGTGCAAACCATCTCAGACTCAGCAAGAGAGGTCTCTTCATCGCGTCGCGTCTCCCTCCGTCCGACGGCTTCCGTCCAGCCAGTTCGTCACGCGGCGACCCATTCCAGGCACCCGTACCTTCAGCCAGGAACGCTGATTACGGTCCAACCCCGACCTCGCAAAGGTCCATCATGAAGTCGCCATAGGTGTGCAGCATCTCTGAGAGCGGTGGCCCCGCCAGCACGTCATTACGGGCGACCCCTCCGGCCACGTACGCTGCGGTGCCAAATCCGCCCTTCAGATTGCCCATGCCCGTAGCATCAATCCCGTTGCGCAGCCCTTCGAGCGACAGGAAATCGCCGAGGCTGTCCATACTGAGAACGTCTACGCTCCCTCCGACGACGGGCTCAGGGGCCATTCCTACGCCCCCCTCGAAATGCAAAGAGTAGTACTTCTGGTGCCCGGTCTCAAGAGGTCTCGCCGCCGTACCTCCACCAGTCTGTGCCCCGCCGTGGAGCGCTGCGCCCGGCCCTCCCAGGAGGGCGACCTGAGAGCGCAAATACACCCGCGCGTAGTCCTCCCTGCTGAACTCAACACCGACGACAAGTTCGCCATGTCCGTAGGCTGAGGCCCCCGCAGTGCCCGCAATGCCCAATTCCCAGCGACCTGTCTGCTCTGGGCTCGGTTGCCAACCTGCTTGGCTGCCGCCGTCCCCTGAGCTCGATTCCGGATCCTGTTCCCGGGGCGACACGGTTGCCACAGCTACCGTATTCGCCCCGGTCGCAGGCTGCGACTCCTGCCAAGAATCCGGTTGCCATAGCTCGTCCTCAGTTGGCAACGGCTCATCCGTACTCAACCCGAGGGGATCAACATGATTGATAGGATTGTTGTGCACATAGAGATACACATTCATCCCATCGCCGTAGCCGATGGGGTCTCGGGTCAGATACCGGCCGATAGTGGGGTCGTAGTATCTGTGTCCAGATACGACCTTGCGTCTGCGGGGGTAAGGGTACTCGGGCTCCGGAGCTTCTCAGCGAAGGAGGCCCGTGCTCCGCATTCCCAGCGCCGGCAACGCGAGCCACCATATGCGTTTCAAAGATCTGCCGTAAGTCTAGTCGGCGACGTGGCTTTTCGCAAGAACGGGAACGACGTCGTCCAGGCAGCGCGAGAACCCAGATATGGCCTCCAGCCAACATTTGCAGGAGAAATGCGCGCTCTAGGTAACATTTACGCGCAAGAACAGACACATGGCCGTCCCTGCCACGTGGCCGGGCATTGGCCTACGGCTCAAGGGGCTTGCTGGCTACTGGTCGGTTACCTGGTCCTCTCCTGGGCTTCCTGCCATTCCTGCAGTTCGCGCTCCCAGTACTCCTTGGAAGGCACGAGCCACTCCATCTTGGGTGGCCCTCCGCCCAAGTCAATCCCTGCTACGCCGAGTCGCATTCCGATGTACGCTCTTCTGTGCTCATCCATCGCAATCGAATTCGGCGGGAGCGCATCAAAACAGGCGCTCTCGAGCAAGGCCGTAACGGACTGTCCGCCATCTGAAATCAGGAGAAGTGAAGACGACGTGACAACGAGAAGCCCGAGACCGTCCACGAAGGTACCGGCCCACGGCGTGCTGGAGAGCGGGCAATAGGGCCGCGACTGCCAACTGTTGTTCTGTGCGTCCAGAAAGATCTCAATGATTCTGCCTTCCGACTTGTCCAGGTGTCTGAAGCCTGCCAAGCCCAAAATCGCGTCCTTCGCGCGGATCCAGCCATATATTTGATCCGACGATATACGTCGATGCTCGTCGCCGCTCTCAGAGAACCACCAGAGGCTGCCCCGCCATTCGCCGGCGTTGTGTCCAACAAGCCAGCCGTCGGACACACGCAATACGTACTTCGTCCCGCGCGACCAATGCGAAGCACGTGGCATCGAAGCGCCGGAGAAATCGAAAGGCGGAACATCACCCTGAACGACCCTATCCATCGGGATTGCCGTTGCGACCACTCGCCCGTCTTTCGGGGTGACCTTCCACTCGTGGGCAGAGAACGCCGCCACCTCCATTTGGGTACTGTGAAGTCGGAGCGGATCAAGCACGAACCAGTCCGCGACTTCGGGTGGAGTGTTCCCGGGAGCAGCGACGGCGAGTGACGCAGGAAGCGCCAGAAGAACGACGAACCCGATTTTCATTATCGATCTCCCGCTATTTTCTTGGTCGGTTCCTGGAAGGCTATTGTCCTGGCCGCCCCAATCAGCGTGTGTCTTCGCCCTTGAACTTCCACGGCTGTGTCGAATCCTCTATGCCGTCCCGGTTCACGTCTTTCCATTCTGAATCTCGCGGCTTGGGCTGAGCGCCCCCTGGCGGCTTCTGGTCGCTTTCTGGAAGCTTGTCAGGGAGTGTCCCCGGCGGGGCGACATTTCGCACGCCTGCCTCGAGCTGTGTGGTATCCTCTTTCCACATCCAATCCTTCTTCTCTCTTTCCGCGTTGTAGCTTTGCACGCCCCCTTCCGGCGTTCCGAGATAGGCTGTTCCCCCGTCCTTGACATAGTCCTTGTCATCGGGATGGGAGAATTGGCTCTTGAGGGGATCCTTGTTTGGATCTGGAGACTTGGCGATTGGATGGGTATGGTAGTAGCTGCCGTCTGTCTTCGCATCCCCGGGGATCAGCTTCTGCACTCTAGGATCTCGAGGATTACACCAATCCTCATGAAATCTGAAGGGCTTGGTGTAACCCCACTTGCCGTCTTTCTTGTAGAGCTGCCCGGCCCACTCTACTCGGCGCCAGGTTCTCCACCCACCCTCCTCCATGCTCAGAATCCTCGCCTCCGTGAGCGCGGCGACCGCGGCCGCATCAGGCGACTCAAATCCCTCTCGTTTGGATTCACTGAGCCCCAACGGATCGATATCGTTGATAGGATTGTTGTGCACATAGAGGTACACGTTCATCCCATCCCCGTAGCCGATGGGATCACGCGTCAGATACCGCCCGACTTCGGGGTCATAATATCTGTGTCCAGATACGACCTTGCATCTGCGGGGGTAAGGGTCCTCGGGCTCCGTAGCTTCTGAGCGAAGGAGGCTCGTGCTCCGCATTCCCAGCGCCGGCAACGCGAGCCGCCGTATGTGTTTCAAAGATCTGCCGTAAGTCTAGTCGGCGACCTGGTTTTGCGCAAGAACGGGAAGCGGCTATCCGCCTACGCCGAAGGCTACGGCGCGACTAAAGAAGAGAAGAAGCGTCAGTCGAGCGAGCGCTCGCGGGGGTGGTGCTTGGCGTGGGTCTTTTTCAGGTCGGCGATGGTGAGCTTGGCGTAATGTTTCAGGGTGTCGAGGGACTCGTGTCCGAGCAGTTCCTTGACGTGGTACATGTTCGCACCGCTTCTGATGAGCTCGGTGGTGCAGGAGCGGCGGAAGGTGTGCGGCGTGACGTTGACCGCGAGCCCGGCGAGGCGGGCGTAGCGGTGAACGATCCGCAGCACGCGATGATAGGCCAGGCGTCCGCCGTGGGCGTCGAGGAACAGGGCCTTCTCGGACCGGTCGCGCAAGAGGAACGGACGCACGGCCAGGCGGTAGCTGTCGAGGTAGCGCAAGGCGGTGCGGCCGATGGGAACGATGCGCTCTTTGTCGGCCTTGCCGGTGACGCGCATGGTGGCGTTGCGCGGGTCGATGTCGTGGACATCGAGTCCTAGCAGCTCCCCCACCCTGATGCCGCTGGAGTAAAGCAGCTCGAGCATGGCACGGTCGCGGTGACCGCAGGCGTCGGTGGTCGGGATCCGGGAGAGCAGCTTGCGGACCTGGGCATGCTCGAGCACGGAGCCGGGCAACAGTTTCGGTTGCCGCACGTACTGGAGCGTGTCGGCAAGAGTCGACTGAACATAGCCTTGCGAAGCAAGGAAGGAGAGGAAGCCGCGCGCGGTCTCAAGCCGCTTGTTGATGCTGCGCGGCTTGAGCGGTGCGCCGCCGCGGCCGGGCCGCTCGGCAAGGTACTGCTGCCAGGCGATCAGGTGGCGCTGACGGAGCGCGTCGGCGGCATACACGCCGAACGTGCGGGCAAGCCATCGCAGGAAGGACTCGGCGTTATAGCGACAGGTGCGCAGGGTGGTTGCGCACGTCTTGATCGACCTGCGCCAGCGCAGATAGGCGGCTAAAAGGTGATGGAGATCTCTGTTCAGAAGCTACCTTCCGGGTTTGCTGTGCGCATGCATCCGCCTCATGTCGCGAACGGATACGCGCAGGTACTGACTGAGGCTTCGCAGGTTGGCGTGTCCGAGCAGCAGCTGGATCTGCACGGGATGCGCGCCGTGCGCAAGCATGTGCGAAGCACAGGCGCGGCGCAGGGCGTGCGGCGAGACAGGCACGCGCAAGCGGGCTTGTTCGCCGTAGCGGTGAACGAGTTTTGAGATGGGGATGCGGTTGAGTCGGGGCGCTCGGACTCCGACCCAGAGGGCCTGAACATCGATTCTATTCTTTAGCAGCTTCGGACGGCCGTCGTGGATATAGCGCCGGAGCCAGAGCACGGCGTGCTTGCCTAAGGGTACGACACGCTCTTTGTTGCCCTTGCCGAGCACGCGCAGCGTGCCCTGCTTCAGATCCGGGTCGAACACGTCCAGGCGATAGAGCTCTTCGAGCCGAAGGCCGGTGGAGTACGCGACTTCCATAAGCGCCCGGTCGCGCAGCCCGATGGGCGTTGAGACATCGGGCTGCGCAAGCAGCCGCCGGACTTCGTCCTCGTTCGGCACGGGAAGCAGGCGGCGCTTGGGCTGAGGGATGATGAGCCGCTCGGCCGGGTTGTCGAACAGCTCGTGCTGTTCGGTCAGATAACGGAACAGCAACCGGACGGCGCGGAGGTAGAGCTCGAGAGTGTGACCGGCCAGGTCGCGCTCGATGAGCGCGAGCCGGTAGGCTTCGAGATCCTGGAGCGTGACGTCCCGCAGCTGCGGGATGTCGCGCGATTCGAGGAAGGACAGGAACGTGCGGAGCCCGTGCCGATAGTTGTCGATGCTTTTGGGGCTGTACTTGCGGGCTCGCAGAGCCGCAAGGAAAGCCTCGGCACTCGACATACTATGACCCGACGAAAAACACATTTACTCTTCCTCCCTCCGGTTTCCCGAAAGGGTGTGCGGCAAAGCCCCGTAAACAGGGGCTTTGCTGCACGCACGCCCACCCGAAAGGCGGCCGAAAGCGCCCCGAAAGCCGCCCGAAAGCCACCCGAAAGGGTGGCCCTCCGAAGCCACCTGGGCGAAGGAGGGGTCTGCGAACGGTTCATGCATTTCGTGCGAGTTCTCCCACATTTCGAAGGCCGAGCAGGAAGCGGCTGCCGTCTTTGCCCTGGCCCTCGTAGGCCAGGCGATACCGGAACGGCATGCCGTTTCGACCGGACTCGACCAGGACGTACTCGAGATCGACGAGCTCTTTGATGTGGGTGTGAACACGGTAGTTGGTCCACCCGGTGAACTCGCGAACATCGCGGCGCGAGAAGCTCAGATCCGTGCGCCGCGTGCGGCGCTCGGGATCCTTCTCCTTCAGCCGCGTGATCTGAGCTTCGGCCATGTCGTCGAGAAGCAGAAGCAGCATGCGCCCCGGCCGGCTAAGTTCGTCGAGGGACCGGCCGAGGATCTCGTGGGCAAGTTCGTTGGCGATCCGGATGTCGGTGGTGTCCGCTTCGATGTACTCCATGCTGTTTCCGTTCAGGCCGACGGACTGAGCGGGCTTTTGCATCTGACGCAGGAAGGCGACAGCCTTGATGAGGTTCAGATACTTGGGCTGATCCCGTCGTCCCTGGAGCCGGTCGTCGCCGTAGGTGAGTTGACCGGCGAACGGGTTGACCACGGGCAGCGGCCGCAAGAGCCGCTGGAAGTTCCGATGCCGTGCGAGGATCGCGTCGGCTTCGTGTGAGCCCTCGAGCCCTTCGAGCATCTGGCGCGTTCGCTGAAAGGCCAGGATCGCGCGCGTCTGCGCGCGGCTCTCGTCGATGCCGGTGATGAAGAACCGGCTTCGCGTCTCGGGGTCCGTGTCGGGGTTGGTGGTCGTGATGAACACCGAGGTCGGGCCCTCGACGCGGTTCTCCATGGTGGTCAGACGCCCGGTGTTCAGATCCTTGATGGTCGCTTCGATAACGAGCTCGCCGGCGCTGATGAGGTTGCGGATCGCATAGCTCGCCTCTTCGGCACCGTCGCCCTCTTCGAGGGCAAGGACCTTGTGCTTGAGGCTGGCCTCGTCCTTGTAGAACAGGGCCTTGCCGGAAAGGCTCGTGAGTTTGACCAACTCTTCCGGGGGGCAGAAGGAGAGGGCCGTGTCCTGCAGGGCCGTCTTCCCGGCCCCGGAGCTCGAGAGGATCAGGACCGAGAGCGGCTCGGGCATCTTGCGGCTGCTCATGGCCAGATAGGCGAGCAGTTTATTGGACTGCTCGCCGACCAGGCCGCAGGTCTCGAAGTCGGCCAGGATCCGGTCGATCAGGTCCGGTGCCTTCCCGAACGCCAGGGCCTGGCGGCGATCGGCGTCGGTGACGACAACGGCCTGAGGCCGGTTGTCGTTGGCCGGGGCGATCTCCGCGCGTTCGCAGGCGAGGATGATGCGGTTCAGGTCGGCCTCGATAGTGTCCGGGGTTTCCTCGAGCACGCGGCACAGATCCTGAGCGAGGATCCGCCGCGATCGCGCGGAGTAGAAGTCCAGCGTGTCCACGTGCAGCTTGCCGTTGTTCTCCACGCGCACGGTGGCCCGGAGCTTGCGCGGTCCCTTCTCGAGGCCGCGGATCTCATAGCGGCGCAGACCGTAGGTGACCGCGAAGCTTGCCCCGCCCACAGCGGGGCCGCCCCCGCCGGCGGCGGGGCCGTTGGCCGCGGGGTCAACGGACCGGGCATCCGTGGAGCAAGAGGGCTGAGCGGCCGGCTCCTCGGCCCGCTGAGGAACGGCAGCCGACTCAGCCTCCTGTCCACAGAGAAAGCGATTCAAGGCTTCGGCCCCCTGCTCCATCAGGAAGCTGTTGGGGTCGTGATCGTCCGGAAGGGTTCGGATCTCGCAACTGAAGCAAAAAGACATCTTCTCTTTTAGCCGCTTCGCGGCCTTGCGGCCCGCCGGGTCGCCGTCGAGCAAAAGGGTGACGTTGCGAACGCCGTGCTCATTGAAAAGCGCAACGGCCTTGTCGTTTAACCCGTTGGTCCCCTGGACAGCAACCACGTTGGGATGCCCGGCGACTTCGACGCTCAGCGCATCGAGCACGGACTCGACCAGGATGATGTCCGAGTAGGTCTTGACGATCGCCACGTTCCACAGACCGGTGGGACGGCGGGGCAGGAAGACGTGGCGTTTTCCGCCGGAGGCGGATCGGCCTCCGGCCGAGAGTCCATCGCCCGCCTGCCCTCCCGACCTTCGGGAGGGAGCGGGCAGGTTGGTGTACCGCCCGTACAGGGTGACGATGTTGCCTTCGGCGTCGAAGACGGGAACGACCAGGCAGCCGTAAAAGTGTTCTTGGTTTGTCTTGGACAGCGCGCCCAAGGCTTGCAGGTCGTCACGCACCCCGCCGTTCTCGGGCAGGATCTCGTTGAGCTTACCGGTCGAGTAGCCGACTCGATGCTTCCCGAACAGCCCCTCGTCGGTCAGATGCCGATGCTCAAGGTATTTCTTTGCTTCAGCCGCCTCCTGGAGGTTCTTCTCGTAGACGCTGATCAGGCGGTCGAGCAGACGCTGGGCCCGGGCCTCGGGCACCGCCCTGGGCGGGGCCGGAGGCTTGGGCAGTCCGGCGGCCGGCGCAGCCAGGCCGGACTGCACTATGAGTTTGTCGACCGCTTCCCTGAACGTGCAGCCCTCGATCTTCATGACCAGGTCGATGTTGCTGCCGGCCGCACCGCAGCCCATGCAGTGGAACAGGTTCTTCTCGGGGGTCACGATGAACGAGGGCTCCTCGTCATCGTGGAACGGACAGGCGCCGATCAGGTCGCGGCTCCCGTGTTTCTTGAGACCGATCCCGTGGGATCGGCAGAGCGATTCGAGGGAGATCTCCCTCTTGATCCGGGCGAGCTCGTCGTCGGACATGCGGGCCATCGCAGTTCCTCCTTCGTTGCCCGATCGCCGGAGCGATCGGCTTCGTCCTGGAACCGCGGCCCGTCATCTGGTAGGCTCTCAGATGACAGGAGCCTTGGTTCCTGTTTCCTTGGCCAGTCGCTGTGCATCTGCCCAGATCCGGCGGCTGGCCGTTTTTTCAGAACCCCGTCAAGAACGGAGTTCTTTTCTTTGACATGCACACCATTTATCACCTATACTGATAAACATGCAAGCTAAAACGATAATGTTCCCGAGCATGCCGTATGATGAAGACATGCCACAGGGAAGACCAACGAACCGGCCGAGAAGCGATTTCGGCCAACGCGTCTTCGAGGCGCGCAAGCGCCTCGGAGTCTCTCAGGTGGAGGTCGCCCATCAACTCGGCATCACGCAGTCAGCGTATGCGGCATGGGAGCGCGACGCGGTTGCTCTGCGTCCCGAGCAACTGGCCAAGCTCTCCCGCATCCTGGGCACTTCCGCCGATGAGCTGATCGGCAGGGAGGACGGAAGACGCTCCGGGGGGCCGTCGGGCAAGGCGCGGCGACTGTTCGAGCAGGTCAGCCGACTTCCCCGCTCCCAGCAACTTCATGTGCTGACCGTCGTCGAAGCATTCGTCGAGAAGAAGGCGGCGGAGGGTTGAACATGGCAAAGAAGGTTCCCACGGTTCCCGAAGCATCCGAAGTCATTGTCCGGGTACGCGGCCAGAGCGTCATACTCGATTCGGACCTCGCCAGGATCTACGGCGTAACAACCAAGCGACTGAACCAGCAGCTCACCCGCAACCGCAACCGCTTTCCCGAAGACTTCGTCTTTCAGCTCACTGACCGGGAGTGGAAGGCTTTGAGGTTGCAAAATGCAACCTCAAAAGGCCGCGGTGGCCGACGCTACCCGCCTTATGCCTACACCGAACACGGTGCGGTAATGGCCGCCAACGTCCTGAAGAGCGAGCAGGCCATCCAGATGAGCGTTGCCGTAGTACGCGCCTTCGTGCGATTGCGCCGCATGGCGCTGTCGGTCGAGAGCATTGCCCGCAAGGTCGCCGCTCTGGAGAAGAAGTACGACAAGCAGTTCAGCCTCGTATTCGATGCCATTCGCCAGTTGATCCTCCAGCCCGAACCGCCACGAAAGAAGATCGGGTTCGGCGCACAGGACGAGTGAGTCTCTCTCCTCTTTAGCCGCACTCTGCATTGCAGCGGGGGGCAGTGACGCGCAGGGAGGAGCAACGGGCAGGCGAAGCCTGGGCGGCGACGAACAAGCGGAAGTGCCCCGGGTGGGCGGGGGATGCTGGAGGCCCGTAAGGGCCGAGAGCGACCACGCACACCCAGCTGCACTTGAGACATCAACGATGTGGGACGTAACGGATTTGTCACCGTGGCACTGGAAGATCCGGCACCCCGGAAGCTGGCGTGCTTGGAAGCTACTGGGCCTGCACTATCGGGATATCCGGCACCGTCAGATCGTTCTGGCTCTGGGGATCGTAGGGCTTGCGGCTTTGTTGTTGCCCGTCGCTGATCTGCCGAAGCGGGCAAAGCACATCGAAAATGCTTCAGCAGCACTTCTGTACGCCGGGATCGGCTTGCTTGTTAAATGCATGCGCGACAAGGCACGAGAGGGACAACTTCGCTCCACGCTGGTCGTCACCCGTGGATTGTCCGGGGGACGCGAGCAGATCGTACAGGGCGGTCGTGTGACCACCGGCGTTCCCGACCTGCGCTTTCTGATCAGGAACTTCACGGCCATGCCCATCGAGATCCGGGAAGTGAGGTTGAGGCCCGAAGGCGAGCAACCGGTCTGCTTGACCAGACTCAAGCCGCAGGGACCGTCTCGTCACGTTGGCAATGAGGATCCGGACGAACCGAATGGGGATCACATGTTGCTGCTCCCGGATCCGGGCATTCCGACCACAGGCGAAGTCTACATGCCCAACGATCCGGTCCCCGGAAAGACCGTTGTGATCGAGCCCGAATGCGGTCACGTCTACGGTTTGCCGGCACGGATCATTCGCTCGGGCTACAAAGACAAGAGATTGAAGGAGTGTTTGATCTTCGTCAGCTACCCCACGATCTTCGGAGGCAAGAGGGTGCTCCGTGTCAGCGTCAACCAGCAGGCGGTCACCTTCATTCAAAGACTGATAGACTCGACCATTGATGCTTGTGAGAACATCGAGTCGTAATCGGCATCGCTCATCGGAGATCCCACCTTTGAAGCCTGCTCTTCACCAGTCGAGAAAAGGCAGGCCGTGTTTGTGGCGGGCCGCCGAGAGCGCCCTGCACGGCGCGAAGGCGGCCCGACGCGAACACGGCCCGGGGAGAGGCGGGGGAGGGGCCGGCGGGGAGCGCCGCCGCCGCAAAGGTACAACGCCGGAGAAGCGAGACCACGCTCGACTCCCACGGGGAGGAGGAGGCGCAGGCCGTTGCGGCGACGTGGCCCGGCGCGCCGGGCCGCCGAGCCGTGCGACCAGCGGGAGCACGGGAACCGCAACGGCCGGAGCCGACGACGGAATGGCCCCGTGTGCGGCGCGCAGCGACGCGGACGGGGCCAGGGGCTGTGCCCAGGGAACAGAACAGGTTCTGTTCCAGCGCGCGGGTGCCCCGGAAAGGCCCAACGTGTGACGAGCCCGCCTTCTTAGGCGGGTGAGGAACGGACGCATAATGGATCCATTATGCGACGTTGGGCCGGCCCTGAAGCGAGACCGAGTCCCCGAGGGCTCTGCTTCAGGGTTCCGGGGCGGCCGCGCGCGGCTGGGCACAGCCGGGGGGGCGGGACGGTTGACTGGGGTCATACGCGGCGGCGCGGGGTATGGTATGGGTTTCCACGCGGCCACGCGGGGGCGTGGCCGCCTTCGAGCCGTAGGCGAGCTCTCCGGGGGGCGGGTCTTCAAGCAAGAAGCGTGACGGGTTTCCCGGCGCGATTCTTGCGGGTAGGCGGGCCGTGCCCGACGTAGCCATGTAGGGCGGAGACGGGCTATCGTTCCAACAAGGTCAGTTGCTCGGTTACCTCGACCAGCTCGTCGAAGAGATCTTTGAGCTGACGATAGTTTTCGGTGTGCTGACGGATCGTCTTCAGATCCTCGCCCCAGATCCGGTCCGACTTCTTGCGCCCGTCGATCCAGCGTTGCCAGATGTAGTACGGTCCGTAGCGACTGGTGCCGCCGTACTTGTTCGCGCGACGGTAGTACTGCTCCGAGACCTGGCCGCGACGCAGACGATCGATCGACGCCATCCGCGCCAGGATCCGCTTGCGCCGCCTCATCAGATCACGTCGGTTCATGCGGAGCTTGTATCATGTTAGATACAAGCCTGTCAAGCATTGTATCTTGACGGATACACACAGAACAGGGAAAACGGAAACACGCTCGGAAAGACCATCCAGAGAGTGGCAAGAAAGGTCGATTTCAGACGGCCACTATCGCCCGAAACGGCAAGATATGCTCGATTCAACCCCAAGAATCACCACTTGGCCGAGAAGCCCCGGAAACGGGATACGTTCCCCCCCTTCAATCAGTCGTTAATCTCCTGGTCGGTTGATACACCTTTCCCTCTAGTCGTCAGCAGCATGAGGATCTCCGCATTGTACTTGATGGCATACTCCGTCGCTGCAGAGTTAAGGGCTTCATCGATCTCGGCACTGATGCTATCCCCAGTGCCAAGGATGATCTTTACGCCCAAGCGTGGCACTTGCACAGAGCGTCCTTGCAGGCCCGGCGTCGACAGGCCGATGCCAGCAAAGGCGGCAAGTCTTTGATCCCCGTCACCGTACGCTCTGCGAGCATCTGCAGCCGGATTGGCCTGCTGCAGCGCCACCAACTGGGCCGCAAGCGTGTATCCTCTGGGGGGCTCTGGGGGCGGTACTCTGGCTCCGAACCACACTCCGGGGGGAGGGTCCCTAGGACAACAAGAAGCTAACCCGAGGGTCAGAGACAGAACCATGAACACCGTGCGGACTTGCCAGTCCATGTCATTTCCACCTATTCTCGAGTACCCCATTCCTGAATGAAGGATCGCTGAAGTGTCTTGTTCTTCTTGAACTCCTGTTTCCACGTCGCGTACGGCACCTGGACCTGCATGCGCAAATCATCGTCTGTCATGTAGGCCACCATTTTCGCCTTCTTTCCTTCCCCTCTGCTGTGCGGCCAGACAGGGAAGCCTCCGTACTTCGTCCGGACCATCTCGGTCTTCCCTCCGGCCTGGAAAGCACGTGCGATCGGATTCTGCACCAGCGTCACCGTCATCGCCTCGTCTTTGATACCGACGTACGCATGCCCCATCTCGTGAGCGACGATGGTTGCGCTGTTCCAGGCGACACTGTTCTGCCACAGCTTCTGCTCCATCGGGAGCGACGCGAACCACTCCTCGTTGAGAACATCGGTCAGGCCCTTGGTATACAACGGCTCCTTTGGATTCAGGCGAAGGATCCCCTCCCCCGTCTTGGCCGTTGCCTCGTCGCCGACCTTCACGTTCAGCCCCTCGCCAAGTGTACGAGCAAAGAGTGCAAACCCGAGATCCCCTCCGGAACGGCCCAACTCGATGACGTCTGTCACGAGTCGTTCCTTGAACTCCTTTCGGCCCTCCGGAGACATTTCCTCAAACCCGTCCGCGAGAGCTATGCTGCTGTCGACGCGTTGCCGCAAATCCTTCTCGTCCCCGTCCAGAAGCGCCTTGTACTCATCGTACTGCTCCCGGGGCAGCAAACCCAACGGATCAATATGGTTTATGGGATTGTTGCGGACGTAAAGGTAGACGTTGAGACCGTCAACGTAGCCGATCGGATCGCGGGTTAGGTACCGCCCGACTTCGGGGTCATAGTATCTGTGTCCAGATACGACCTTGCGTCTGCGGGGGTAAGGGTACTCGGGCTCCGGAGCTTCTCAGCGAAGGAGGCCCGTGCTCCGCATTCCCAGCGCCGGCAACGCGAGCCACCATATGCGTT
>Ga0272441_10002185_pt1 | contig 40245 bp, 45 predicted proteins | sample SSMProp6N_FD_193582 | JGI IMG/M metagenome (GOLD analysis project Ga0272441, IMG submission 193582) | Marine sediment archaeal communities from Little Sippewissett salt marsh, Falmouth, MA, United States - SSM-Prop-6N | ecosystem: Environmental > Aquatic > Marine > Wetlands > Sediment ... | reverse complement strand
CCGTTTACCAATCCGCACGAACTAGTTCTCTCGTCCCTGACTCTTTTGACAAAGTTTAGGGCGCGTGTTAAAATATCAAACTTTAATAATTAAGTTTAGTATATATATATTAGATAGGGAGGTCCCATGAAACGACGCGTCCTTATGGTTTTGTGTTTGTTTTTTGTGATGTTTTCAGGTTGTGCCGGAGCTACACGCGACGATCATGCGATCGTTGTCTGGCATTGGATGACGGATCGGCATGATGCCTTCGAACAATTGGCTGACCGTTACGAGGAAACAACCGGGACCAAAATCCGGTTCGAGCTTTTTGCCCCTTCCGATGCGTATTCACAAAAGACCGTGGCCGCGGTCCAGGCGCGCATCCTGCCGGATATCTACGGTATTTTGGACAAGAAAAAGATCATGGCCGCTTTTATAGAAAGCGGTGTTGTTGCTGATCTGACGCAGGAATTCGAGGCGGATGAACAGGAATGGGAAAACCGCTTTTTTCCCAAGGCCTTGGATGCAAACCGGTTTATCGAGAACAATGCGTTCCATATCCCGCCCGGGATTTACGGCGTGCCGATCGACGTAACCAATATCCAGATGCTCTATAATAAGGATTTGTTGCAGAAGGCCGGAATCGCCCGGCCCCCGCGCAGTTTTGATGATCTCATCGAGGCCGCCAAGGTTTTGAAGATTCATGGGATTTCCGGCTTGGTTTCCGGCTGGGGCGAACCCTGGATGATCGATTGTTTCGCTTCCAATTATGCTTTTAACATCATGGGAGAAGAAAAAGTCATGGCCACTTACCGCGGCGAGATCCCGTATACCGACCCGGACTGGATCAGGGTCTTTGACGTGTTTAAGCGTTTAAGCGAAGCGGGCGCCCTGGCCGAAGGGATCGTGACCAAGGCCAATAAATACGCGGAACAGGATTTTGCATTGGGACGCGCGGCATTTGCCTTCAACGGGTCCTGGTGCGTGAACGTTTATCACGACATGAATCCGGATTTGGATTACGGAGTGATGTTGCCGCCGCCGCTGAACCTTGAGCGGCCCATGCGGATCTGGGGCGGGGCCGGGTCCTCGTTTCACGTCAACGCTCAGTCCCCGAACCAGGCCGAAGCCATCGCCTTTTTAAAATGGTTGACGGCCAAGGAGCAACAGGTTTTTCTGGCCGAGCAGACCAAGAACCTGCCGGCGAACCGCAATGCGATGACCTCGCTGCCGCCGGCGCTATCCGCCTTTGCGGCCACGATGGACCTGACCACTCATCCGACGGTGTGGGAAGTCATCGAAGATCCATTGGTTACCGAAGTCTTTGTCAAAGGCATTCAATCGATTATCATCGGGGAAAGGGCGCCTGACCAGGTCGCTGCCCAGGTGAATAAGGCCAAGCATCGCCAGATGCACAAACCAAGCCCGCTCCCGTGATGTGATATGCAATTGTCATGAGTTTTTTTGCCTATAAAAGAGCCGCTTCCATCGATCTGAAGGATAAAAGCGAAAATTTTCTTTTTATTCTTCCTGCCGTCGCTATCTTTCTGCTTTTTTATATATATCCTTTTTTTAAAATTTTCAGCCTGTCTTTGCACGAATGGAACGGCATTTTTCCGCCGCCGATGTTTGTGGGGTTTGATCATTTTATCGAACTCGCCGGGGACAAGATCTGGTGGTCTTCGATCTGGCATGCCGTGTATATCACGCTGATCGCGCTGACTTTTCAGAATATTCTGGCCTTTGCCCTGGCCTTGGCCTGCGACCGGGAGATACGGTTAAAGAATTTTTACCGGGTCGTTTTTTTTATCCCGCCGGTTTTATCCGAGGTCGTGGTCGGCCTGATCTGGCGCTGGATCCTGGATGCCGGCATGCAAAACGGGCAGCACATCGGCCTGCTGAATCATTTTTTGTATTCCACCGGTTTACCGCACCTGGTGAACAACTTGTTATCGGATCCCAAGACCGCGCTGACGACGATCGCGATCGTTCATTGCTGGAAGGGGTTCGGCTGGGGTTTTATTATCCTGTTGGCCGGGCTGCAGACGATTGATCATCAGCTTTATGAGGCCGCACGCGTCGACGGAGCGGGCGCGTGGCAATGCCTGAAAAGCGTTACGATCCCGATGATGATGCCGGTCATTTTGGTCGTGGTGATCCTGACGATTTTAGGCTCCATGCAGGTCTTCGTGCTTATGTTGGCCATGGTGTCGCAGGGCCTGGTTTATCATACCGAGGTGCCGGTGACCCGCATTCTCTCGGCCATGACCGAGAGCAACCGTTTCGGTTATGCCTGCGCGATGGGGGTGACCTTCGGGATCTTTCTGGTTATGTTTTCGGTAACAATGAAAAAAATCTCCGATCGTTTTCGACCGAGGTGAGGGATGAATCGGTATCGATTAGGCCACGGATTGAATATGACAGGGATTCACCTGTTTCTGATGGCGGCGGCGTTAGCTTGTCTGTTTCCGCTTTTTTGGATGGTGCGTTCGTCGCTGATGACCCAGGCGACCGTGTTTACGGACAAGGCCCTGATCCCCGGGGAATTGAATTTTGCCAACTATGCAACGGCCTGGATGGACGGTAACTTCGGCGTGTATTTTTTCAACAGCATCCTGTACACATTTTCGGTCGTGCTGGGGATTGTTATTATTTCCTCCCTGGCGGCCTACGCCTTTTCGCGGCTCACGTTCCCGGGGAAGAACCTGTTTTTCTATATGTTCATTGCGGCGATGATGATTCCGCTTCCGGGCAGTTTCGTCCCGTTGGTGGTCCTGATGAATAAATTGCGTTTGGTTAATACCCGGATTGGTTATATCTTATGCATGATCAATGTGGGTTTGTCGTTAAGCATATTCCTTTTTAAAACATTTTTCGACCAGATGCCGCATGATCTTGAGGATGCCGCCCGCATCGACGGGTGCTCGAAACTCGGGATCTGGTGGCATGTGGCGTTGCCGTTGGCCCGTCCGGCGATTGCGGTTGTTGTGATTATTAATTCGTTGAACGTATGGAATGAATACATTCTGGCGACCTTGTTATTGAACGACAAGTCGCTGATGCCGCTCCAGCGGGGATTGATGGTTTTTCAAGGCGCGCACAGCGTTGATTATCCTGTCCTGATGGCAGGCTTAACGATTGCCGCTGTCCCTGTTTTGATCATATATTTTATGATGCAGAAACATATCATCAAAGGCCTGTCTTCCGGAGCGATTTTCGGATAATCTGTTAGTCTTCATCAGAAAGTGAGTTGGAAATATGCCTAAGTTTTGTTCAAAAAGTGTTTGCATGATTGGATTATGCATTGTATTGGCATTCATCCCTGCGTCTCTCTCAGCGCAGGAATCATCCACGGATCAAGCCCTCGCAACAGCGGCAGATGCGCCCGATCCCGTTCAGGACGATAAAATCCAAGATCCGGATACTGATACGGTAACGGCACAGGATCAGGGGGCGGAAGAGATCCCGTATTCGGATTTTGTACCCCAGGCCTGGGAGGCATCCAGTCAGGGAGATTTTGAAAGACTGAACCGGATCGAGGGGCATGTCTTGGCGGCCTACGGCGAACAGGCCTTGCTTCAGCAGGCGGCTTTGGAAGATTTCCCGCCCCGCGGCCAGGAAAATGATTATCAGGCCCTTAATGATGTGGCAACCGTGCTGTTCATCAAGGCCGAGGCCCTGATGAACTACGGCAAAACCGAAGAGGCGATCGCGTTGTTTGAAAAGATTATTGAGAAATACGCCTGGGCTCAGGCCTGGGATCCGCGCGGGTGGTTTTGGTCCGTTGCTGAAAAAAGCCAGAACAGCATTGATGTTATGACCGGGAAATACGAACCAGAGGATCCGGTGACCCCGGTGAGCCGGTTGAAGACATTGCCCCAGATCCACCAGCCGGGGCTGGACGTTGTGGATTATAGCAAATACGGAGAATTTATTAATCCAGGGACCGAGAATTACAAATACAAGGTCCTTGATCCGGAGGGATTGTCCCAGGCCGTCGGGGAGGGGATCTATCCCAATACCGGGGCGGTGCGTAAAAATCCGGCTTTTAAAAAAGCTTCGGCCGAGGGGCGGTTGGAGGGTAATCATTGGGATTTTGTTTACAGCGATGACCTGGAAGCGGCTTTTTTCAAATGGGCCTCGGCGCCGGAACCGGCGGGCGTGCGTCTTTTTTATAAAGGATTGATGCTGGAAAAGGCCAAGATGTATTACGAGGCCATCAAGACGTATCAGTCTTTGGTCGTTCATTTCCCCAAGACCGTGGCCTGGACTTATTGGCAAACACCGTGGTATCCGGCTCAGGCAGCGATCGCCAAGATCAAGCATATCATCCGTATGCATCCTGATTTGGAGCTTAAAGTCGAGGGCATGTCGATCAAGGTTATCAACGGTTTTGATAACGATGTCGGCAATGATAAGATCATCACCTCCCCCGGCAAGATCAGCAAGTTGTCCCTATGGGATAAGCTTATCAGGCGTTTTCACCTCAAACCCAAGCGGGCGACGTTGGGCTCGGTAGTCAAACGGATCGGCGAAGGTGATATCCAGCTGGTCCAATACGAGAACGGACATTGGCAGATGCGGGTTAAGGATAAGCCGTTTCCGATCCGGGCGATCACGTATGCCCCGACTAAGATTGGTCAGAGTCCGGATAAAGGAACATTGGTCTCCTGGATGCACGAAGATACCAATAAAAACGGTTTGGCGGACGGCCCTTATGACACCTGGGTTGACGCCAATGGCAATAATCAGCAGGATCCGGATGAGCCGATTGTCGGCGATTTTCAGCTTTTGAAGGAGATGGGGTTAAACACAATCCGCGAGTATCATCAGCCTTTCAAACCCAACAAAACACTTCTGCGGCGCATGCATGAGGAATACGGATTTTACGTGATCATGGGGGATTTCCTCGGGAAATATACCCTGGGTTCGGGCGCCTCGTGGTTTGAGGGCACGGATTACGAAAATCCCGTCCACAAAAAGAACATGATGGAATCCGTTCGCAACATGGTCATGGATTATAAAGATGAACCGTATATCTTGATTTGGGTGCTGGGTAATGAAAATAATTACGGTGTGGCGTCTAATGCCAATCAGAAACCCGAGGCCTATTTTCAATTTGTCAATGAAGTTGCCAAGATGATTAAATCGATTGATCCGGATCATCCGGTGATGGTCTGCAACGGAGATACATTGTATTTGGATATCTTTGCCAAGTACGCACCGGATGTTGATATTTATGCCGCCAATGTATACCGGGGCGATTACGGTTTCGGATCATTTTGGCAGCAGGTTTATGATGCCTCGGGTAAGGCTGCTTTTATAACCGAGTTTGGATGCCCTGCTTATGCCAGTCATCTAACCAAGGAAGAGGCCGAGATCGAGCAGGCGAATTATCATCGCGGTAATTGGATGGATATCCAGTTCAATATGGCCGGAACGGTCGATGGCGTGGGCAATGCCCTTGGGGGAGCGGTATTTGAATGGACGGATGAATGGTGGAAGAATTATGAACCGTTTTATCATGACCGCCGTTCCGATGCCATCGGCCCGTTCCCGGGCGGTTATTATTATGAAGAATGGTTCGGGATTACGGCTCAAGGCAACGGACAGCATAGCCCGTTTTTGCGCCAGTTGCGTAAGAGTTATTATGCTTATCAAGAGATGTGGAAATAATTTGATTATGATAAGGGGTAAAATTGGCAATTTCTTGAAAAAAATGTTATAATTATGTGAAAACGCTTTCAGCGTTTGGAGAAGTATATTAGTCTAAGGAATTCAAAAGGTTAGGTCTTTATCAAAAAGAAAGGAGTTGTTTTATGGGGAAGAGAATCGCATTATTAACCATTGTTATGGCCCTGGCTGTAACTTTTTTCGTCCAGCATGATGCGGCGGCTTATAATTTCGGGGATTACCGCTCAGCGACCTTGGCCACCAAAGGATGGGAGGCCTTGAAGGCGGAAGATCTGGAGGCCGTTTTAGCATATACCAATAAATGTTTGGAATTATATACCGATCCAGCAAAAAAAATGCAGGAAAGCCTTATGGAGTATCCCACAGGCAAGGATGAAGAAATTTTCTCGTATTGGGCCTTGAATGACGTGGCCACCTGTCTCTTTATCCAGGGCGAGGCTTATCGTCAGAAGGGCATGGTGGATGAAGCTAAGGCTGCGTATCAAAGAATTATTGATGAATTCTCTTACGGTCAATGCTGGGACGTTGGCGGTTGGTTTTGGAAACCCGCTGAAGCGGCCCGGGAAAAGGTCGCCATGATTGAATCCGGATCAGACCTGGATTTCGGCGATTATTCTTCTTCCACGTTAACGACTAAGGCCTGGGAAGCATTGAACAGCGAAGATTATGACGATGTTATGGCCTATACCGATAAATGCATCGAGTTATATGCGAATAAAGCTAAAGAAATGCAGGACTCTTTGACGGAATATGCCTGGGAAGATCATGAAACGATTTTTTCATATTGGGCATTGAATGATATCGGCACGTGTTATTTTATTCGGGGCGAAGCCTTCCGTAAACAAGGAAAGACAGGGGAAGCCAAGGGCGCGTACAAGACGGTGGCAGATGACTATTTCTATGCCCAGGCCTGGGATCCACAGGGTTGGTTCTGGAAACCGGCCGAAGGCGCGCAGCAGAAACTTGAAGAAATTGCGGGCGAATAAAATTGACTAGCATGCCATCAGGCTGAGAAATGTGGCTGATGGCATGCTGTTTTTTTAGGATGATGGTCAAAGAAAGGCTGAATTCAATTTATGAAAGAAACCGCTATTTTTTTGGGAATTTTATTAGTCCTGTTTTCCGGATGCCAGCCCCGGCAAATCAATCAGTCCAACACGCAGGATCTTGATGCGGAAGCGCCGGAACCGTTTATTGTCTATCGGGATAAAGGATCGCGTGGAAATCATTATGTCCCATCCGGATTTATGCCGAATGGAAAATGTCTTGAATTTAGCGATCGCTGGACTGAGGGCTGTCATAAAGGGAGCACCTGTATTAAGATCGTTTATGATATCGAGTGTTCGATTAAAGATCAAAAATGGGTCGGGGTTTATTGGCTCAATCCTGCCAATAACTGGGGTGGACGTAAAGGCGGCGGATTCAACCTGTCTGAATATTCCAAGTTGACTTTTTGGGCCAAAGGGGAGAATGGAAACGAGAGAATTGAAGAGTTCAAGATTGGGGGGATCAACGGCACGTACCCGGACTCGGATATGGCCATGATCGGCCCGGTTATTCTCTCGAACGAGTGGCGAAAATATACGCTGGACCTGCGTGGCAAGGATCTGTCTTACATCAGCGGCGGTTTTGCCTGGTCTGCAACAGTGGAGTTTAATCCGGACGGTTGCACTTTTTATTTGGATGATATTCAGTACGAGTAACCGGGCTGGTGATGATCGGACCCGTAACCCTGCGGCATATTTTGCCGCAGGGTTTTTTCTTTTCAAAAATTTCACTTAAGACCAGGGCCTTTTAAATTGGCTGGCGACGGGGGACAAAATTTTGCGCGCAAACACGTTGCCATTAAAGAATTTCTTATTTTTTCTTGTGTGTTGATTAAACCTTTGTTATATTCATAATTAGATTTTTCATATTTATAGAATAGAGATTTTCTAGCTCTATGCGATAGAAATTTTTTCATCAAAGGAGCCTTTATGTCGAAAGCTGTTAAGATAATCTTTATGATTCTTGCTGTGCTGGCGGTTGTAGCCATCTTGTTTGCCGGCGCTACCTTGTCGCAAAAGGCCTCCCTGGAAAAACGGGAACAAGCCCTTGAGAAGGAGATCGAAGACTATAAGGCTCGTGAGCTGAAATTAATCAAAGAAAATAAAGCCATGACGGAGAAGGTGGATGAGGCCTCCAAGGAAAAAGAAACCTTACGTGATGAGTTGCAGGAATTACGCGAAGTTCGCTTGCAGCCCCTGCAGGACGAGATCGATTCCTTGAAAAAGGAGAAGGATTCTTGGTCGAAGAAATTGCAGTCCCTTCGTGATGAGCGTGACGATTTGGTCGAACAGCTGAAGCAAAAACCGGAGAAGGAAATCGTTTATATCGAAAAGGAGCCGGAACCGTCTCAGGAACAAGTTGTTGCGGCGCCGGCGCCTCCGCCGCCTGCGGATATCACTCCCGAAGCGGAAGAGGAAAGTTATTGGGCGGGCGTGTTGCGGGAAAAAGCCAACCTCCAGCTTCATGTGGAAGAATTGCAGCAGGAACTGGCGACTGCCAAAGTGGAGCTGGTTGAGATCAAGAAAAAGAATTCGGATATGCAATTGGAATTAAGCGAGGTGAAAAACCAAAAGGAATCCATTGAACACGAGATCAAACGGGGCAAGGATCTCGCGGACACCTTGTCGCTGGAAGTCGCCCGGATCCAGAATGAAAAGAAGTTTATGGATAACCGCTTAAAGAAAGTTACCGTGGAAAATGATGATCTGCGCGAAAAGATCAAACAGCTGACCTCTACCAAGATCGCGCTGGAAAAAAGTATCGTTCGCATGCAGGACGAAAAGAAAAATCTGGAAGATAAGTTAATCGAGACCGAAAACGTCATTCAGAACCGTATCGATGAAATTTGGGAGATCAAGAAGGGCATCGACGAAACATTCCGGCCCGCTAAGGCCCGCCAAAAGGGCGAGGTTGAATTAACCCCGATTGTTGTCTCGGCCGGTTCGCAGGAAACCCAGCAATATCCTTATCCTTACGAAGGCAAGATCCCTGGATTTGAGGGCAATATCGTCAGCGTTAATTCCGACAATAATTTCGTCATTGTCGATGTCGGCAAAAGCGATGGATTACGCCTCGGTGATTCCTTGGGGGTTTATCGGGGGGCAGAATATATTGCTGGTTTAGAGGTTATCCAAATCCGCGACGATATTGCCGCGGCGGATATAAAGAACAAGGTATCGACCATCCAGGTCGGGGATATCGTTCGCTAGGACGTGTCGGAGTCCTCGAACGCCGGCCTTACAAATACTATTTTATTATAGTGGTCAAGAAAAGAAAAGTCAGCATCGCAGATGTCGCCGCTCGGGCCAAGGTTTCCATCTCGACCGTTTCCCGCGTCATCAATAAATTCCCAACCGTCTCCAAAGAGAATCAGGCGCGTGTTGAAGAAGCGATCGCCTATCTCAAATATCAGCCGGATATCAGCGCTCAGCGTCTGGCCAGCGGCCGTAACGATGCGATCGGCCTGGTTATGCCGGGCTACCCGGGCATTTTTCATTCTTTTTATGCGATCGAAATCATTCGCGGCGTCGGTCATGCCTGTGAGACCTTGCGGTTGGATCTGGTATTTCACATCACGAATGGCATGAATCCGCTTAACACCAAGAGCGTGGGCGGCATCATATTTGCCGATATCATTGAGAATCGCCGCCAAGTACTGGATTCCTTATATAATGATACGCCGGCCATGGTCATTAATAATATTGTCAACGACCTGGATGTTAATTACATCGGGATCGATAATGTTACCGGAGCGCAGACCGCCACGGATTATCTCGCGAATCTCGGTCATAAACGCATCGCCACCATTACCGGTAGTCTGAAAACCCAATCCGGTGCTCATCGTTTAGAAGGTTTCCACAAGAGTCTCAAACGCCAGGGCATTGACGCCAAGGATGAATATATTATTGAGGGCGATTATTCCCGTCGCAGCGCGCGCCTGGCGGCCGAGAAACTCCTGGCCCTGGATGCGCCTCCGACAGCCGTCTTTGCCGCCAGCGATGATATGGCCCTGGAAGTCATCGCCGTTTTGTTGGAGCGTAGGGTGAAGGTCCCGGAGGATATTTCTATTATTGGCTTTGACGATAATCCTTCTTCGATCTATGGCCCGGTTGCCTTGACGACCATCCGTCAACCGTTGTTCAATATGGCGGAAGAGGCGGTAAAATATTTGTTTAACATTATGACCGGTAAACGTAAAGCCATGGTTCAGAAAGTCTTACCTCCTCAATTGATCATTCGTGATTCCTGTGCCTCTCCCAAAAAGTAGTCTTCCTTGGCGATTAATTTATTGACAAACATATAATCTTGGCGTACCATTGGCTGTTTTGATATAATGCCCCGGTACATGATGCCTTTTTTCCGGCGGTATGATTAGTTTTATGTAATAACAAAGGGGATAGGCCCATGAATAAATTCGTTACCGTTATGATGTATTTATTATGGATCCTTACCATCGTGGTCGGGTTGATCGCTGTCTTTACGGATTTTAAATACGAAGACGTGAATGCGATGGCCATAATCCTCGTTATTTTTACGGCGATTAATGTCTTCTTTGTTGTCGGCAAGAAAAAGACCGATGTTGAATGAAACTATACAATTTGAAAGTGTGGTAATCGGCGGCGGTCACGCCGGGATTGAGGCGGCTCTGGCCTGCAGCCGGATGGGCTGCCGGACTGCCCTGGTGACCCTGTCCCGTGCCACGATCGGGGCCATGAGCTGCAATCCGTCTATCGGCGGGGTCGGTAAGGGGCAATTGGTCCGCGAAGTGGATGTCTTGGGCGGCGAGATCGGCCTGGCCGCGGATTTCAGCTCCGTGCAGTTTAGGCAACTTAATGCGTCGAAAGGTAAGGCGGTTCGGTCTTCGCGCTGCCAATCTGACAGAAAACTGTATGCCGGATATATGCAGCATGTCATTGAGCGGCAGGATAATTTGACGCTGATCGAAGATATGGCGGACGAGATTTTGGTCCGTAACAGCCGGGTGCAGGGTGTGCGAATCGCTTCCGGGAAGACATTAAAAGCCCGCACGGTTGTGATGGCGGCCGGAACGTTTTTGAACGGCCGCATCCACATCGGAAGGGATATCACTGTCGGCGGAAGGATCAATGAACCATCCTCAATACGTTTAACCAAGAACCTGGCTGATTTGGGATTCACGATTGTTGATTTCAAAACCGGCACGCCTCCGCGTCTCCATCGTGACTCGATCGATTTCTCCCGAATGGAACGGCAGGATTCGGATGCGGTACCTGTCCCGTTTTCTTTTCGCGGCGGACCGATCGAGCCCGGCCGCCGGTTTTTACCATGTTATATTACCCATACGACGGACAAGACCCATGCGATTATCCGTTCCAACTTTCATATGTCACCGATGTATTCCGGTCAAATCAATGCCACCGGTGTCCGTTATTGCCCGTCCATCGAAGATAAACTCAAGAAATTCCCGGACAAGGTTTCCCATCACGTTTTTTTGGAGCCGGAAGGATTTGATACGCCGATTTATTATCCGAACGGGATTTCGACCGGTTTGCCCCGGGATGTTCAGAGCGATTTGGTCCATTCGATCCCGGGATTGGAGCAGGCGGTCGTCACCCGGCCCGGGTATTCGATCGAGCATGCCATGATCCCGCCGACCAGTTTAAAGGCGAGTCTGGAGACCAAAGCCATCAGCGGATTGTTTTTTGCCGGGCAGGTCAACGGCAGTACCGGGTATGAAGAAGCCGCGGCCCAGGGCATCATGGCCGGGATCAATGCGGCCCTGAAGATCCGGAAAGCTGAGCCGTTTGTGCTCGGCCGGCATGAATCTTATATCGGGGTTTTGATCGATGATTTGGTCACGAAAGGAACGGAAGAGCCTTACCGCATGTTCACGTCACGCGTGGAATATCGTTTGGTTATTCGCGAAGATAATACTGACCGGCGTCTGGCGGGGTACGGGTATCAATACGGGCTTTTATCACGGAAGGACTTTGACAAAATCCAGCTTAAATACGATCGGATTAAAAAAGAGATCCGTCACCTTCGATCGCGGCGTATTTATCCGTCGACCGAAGAAGGGCACCGTTTTAATCAGGTTTTAAGCCGGCATAACAGTTCCTGCATACGCCAGCCCGCCCTGCTGAGTGATATCCTTAAACGCCCGGAGATCCGTTATTCCATGATTACGGCGTTTGACGGTTCGCTGAAAGAACTGCCGGATGAGATTATTGAACAGATCGAGTATGAGATCAAGTATGAGGGCTTCATTCAACGGCAGCTGAAAGATATCAAAAAGTTCCGTCATATCGAAGGTATTAAGATCCCGACGGATATTGATTACGACCGCATCCACGGCTTATCGATTGAAATCCGCCAAAAACTCCGGCAGGCCGCACCGGCAACCCTGGGACAGGCCGAGCGCATTTCCGGTATCACGCCCGCAGCGATCTCGATTTTAATGGTTTATTTAAAAAAATTGAGCTTGGTACGAAAAAGGCAGCGACAACAATTTACTGGAGAGAAGACAAAATGAAAATTGCGCAAGATATGACAGCCTTAGTGGGCAAAACCCCCCTGGTTCGCTTAAATAAAATGGCTGAAGGTTGTCAGGCGCAGATCGTCTTAAAATTGGAGTTTTTCAATCCCCTGGGTTCGATCAAAGACCGGATCGGATTGAACATGATCACAGCCGCCGAGAGCGAAGGCCATATACAAAAAGGGAAGACGGTTATTATCGAACCGACATCAGGCAATACCGGCATCGCGTTGGCCTTTGTCTGCGCAGTCAAGGGATATAAGTTGATTCTGACCATGCCGGAGAATATGAGTCAGGAACGCCGCATGTTGCTTAAGGCATTGGGGGCCCAGTTGGTTTTAACGCCTGCCAGCGGGGGCATGAAAGGCGCGATCGATAAGGCCAAGAAGATTGCCGATTCTGATTCAAAATATTTTATGCCGATGCAATTTGACAATCCAGCCAATCCCGACATTCATCGCAAGACAACCGCTGAAGAGATATGGAAAGATACCGACGGCCAAGCCGATATTCTGGTCGCAGGGGTCGGCACGGGGGGCACGTTGACCGGAGTGGCCGAAGTCCTCAAGCAACGCAAACCGGACTTCCGGGTCGTTGCGGTTGAGCCGGCGAGTTCGCCGGTTTTGTCCGGGGGCAATCCCGGCCCGCACAAGATCCAGGGCATTGGAGCCGGTTTTATCCCGGCGGTTCTTAACCGGGACATGATCGATGAAGTGATCACGGTTGGGGATGATGAGGCCTTTGCCTGCTCGCGCGAACTGATGCGGCAGGAAGGGATTTTAGCGGGGATCTCCTCAGGCGCGGCGGTCAGCGCGGCTTTACGTGTTGCCCGACGCCCTGAAAATAAAGACAAGATGATCGTGGTGATCATCCCCAGCCCCGGGGAACGGTATATGAGCACCGATCTTTTTAAGGGACTGGAATAAGAAAATTTTCGTGGACGCGGGAGGATGATGTTTCAGAAAGCTTCCAGCCGGTTTGCGCTTTTCCTCGTCTTGGCCTGTGTGTTTTTATTGATCGGAACGTTTTTACCGTTTGATCAGGCCGTTATTGAGCGTTTTCTGGCGCGGATGCCCGTTGCCTTATCGGGCACGGTTTTTGTCGCGCTGTATGTTGTCTTGTCCTTTTTTATCTGGATCGGGCCGAAAGATATTTTTAAAATTGTTGGGGCGGTGTTATATGGCCCGTATCTCAGCTCGGTCTTGGTTTATATTGCTGAGATGTTGAACGTGATCGCTCTTTTTTTGTTGAGCCGATGTTTGGGTCGGGCGTATGTGGCTTCCCGGTTACGAGGCCGTATGCAGCAGGTGGACCAGGCTATTGCGGATACCAGCTTTTTGAGTATTTTTCTTTTACGTTTTTTTCCGGTGATCCCGTTTCGGTTTCTGGATCTGGGATTCGGCCTGACCAAGATCTCTTTGAGAAAGTATTTAACGATTGCCGCGCTCGGATCTCCGTTAAGGATCTTCGTCGTTCAGCTTTTTTTGTCTCTGGGCTGGGAGGTGGTTTCGGACCCGCTGCGGTTTGCCGATTATCTTCTGGCTCATCCGGGGGTATTCGGCGCGAGTCTTGTGTATTTGATCGGTTCATTTGTCGCGGTATTCTGGATCGGCAAAAAGATGCGTAAGAAGGGATGAAATTATGAGCGAAGAATCGTTGAAAGAAATCATTTGTCCGAATTGTAAAAAACCGCTCTACGAAGGCGAAGAATTATTTTGCCATTTTTGCGGCGAAAGCCTGCGGAAATCCGGAAACGGATTTTTGGGACGGCTTAAATATGGCCAGTGGAAGCCGGTTTTATTATTGTTAATATTAGCTGTTTTGTTTATGTTGCTTGTTTGGAGGTTTTCCCCCTGAGAGATCGTTTTTTGTAATTCGCTACCGTCAGGATTTGGGTGGTAGAATAAAAAAATAGATTTTTTTTTGTATTTGTAGTATAACTTGTTATAAAATTAAATCGTAACCCAAAAACTTTTTGCTATAGTGAGGCTGAAATGGCATCAGAAAATAAATCGTCTTCAAAGGCATTCGGTTTTCAGTTGTTGCTGGACCTTTATAACTGCCGGCCCGGGGTGTGCGATGACATTGCTTTATGTTATCAATTTTTAGACGAAGTGGTCGAGTCTTTGGGCATGGCCAAACAGGCCCCGCCAAACATCTTCCGTTCTCCGGTCGACCAGTTTCCCGATAAAGCGGGACTATCCGGTTGGGCGCCTTTGATCGAGAGCTCGGTCGTGATTCACACGCTTTCGCTGACCAATTTCATTTCGATCGATATTTATTGCTGCAAGGCCTTTGATGTCGAGTTTGCCAAGGATTTTTGCCGAAAATTCTTTTCGCCCGAACGCATGGACGAGCAGTATATCGAACGGGGCGTGGATTATTACCGCACCGAAACCAATTACCATTCCCTGTCCGTTGATAAAACCGATGCCCCTAATCCGCAGATAACCCTCACCGGGAAACAATCGGTTAACCCGGGATAATCCGCGTTTATATCGCCCCGGATCAAGCTGTCAGGGGCCGGGATTTCCACCACCTGTTTGAATCAAGTAAAATAATGGCTTATACAACCAAAGAAATTATTAATTTGGAAAAGAAATGGCAGTCCTTTTGGGCTGAACATGAAACGTTCAAGGCCCAGCCGGACCCGCAGCGGGATAAATTTTATTGTCTGGAGATGTTTCCCTACCCGTCGGGAAGGATCCATATGGGGCATGTGCGCAATTATACGATCGCCGATGTGATCGCGCGTTTTAAGATGGCCCAGGGGTTTAATGTCCTGCATCCGATGGGCTATGATGCCTTCGGCCAGCCGGCGGAGAACGCTGCCATTAAGAACAAAACCGATCCGGCGGCCTGGACCCGCTCCTGCATTGATCAGATGCGCACGGGCCTCAAGGCCATGGGTTTTTCGTATGACTGGGGCCGGGAGCTGGCCACTTGTGATCCGGAGTATTACCGCTGGAACCAGTGGATATTTTTGAAGATGTTTGAGGAAGGGCTGGCCTACAAGAAGGCTTCGACCGTCAATTGGTGCCCGAGTTGCGAGACCACCTTGGCCAATGAAGAGGTTGTCCAGGGCGGCTGCTGGCGGTGTAAGACCGAAGTTATTCAAAAGGACCTGGAGCAATGGTATTTGAAGATCACGGCTTATTCCGAACAGCTGCTCGAGGATCTTAAGAAATTGACAAACTGGCCCGAACGGGTTATGGCCATGCAGGAAAACTGGATCGGCAAAAGTTACGGCGTGGAGATACACTTTCAGTTAAAAAAGACCGGGGAGACGTTTTCGGTTTTTACCACCCGGGCCGACACGATTTTCGGGGCTACTTATGTGGTTTTAGCGCCCGAGCACCCCCTGGTCGAGAAAATCATTGCCGGCACTCCGCAGGAAACTCAGGTTCGGGAATTTGTCAAACGCGCCGGGAACATGAGCAAGAGCCTGCGCATGTCCGGTGATCTGCGCAAAGAAGGGGTTTTCACCGGAGCGACCGCGATCAACCCGGTGAATCAGGAAGAGATCCCGATTTGGGTGGCGGATTATGTGTTGATGGAGTACGGCACCGGAGCCATCATGGCGGTTCCGACGCATGATCAGCGCGATTTTCTTTTTGCCAAAGAATATCAATTGCCGTTAAGGATCGTCATCCAAAATCCCGATGCTCCGGATGCCAAGGCTGAGGATTTAGAAGCTGCTTATGAAGGCCAGGGGAGGCAAGTCAATTCCGGGTCATTCGACGGATTATCCAATGAAGAGGGCAAACAGAAGATCGCTGAGTGGATGGAAGATCAGGGCATGGGCCGCATGACCGTGCATTGGAGGCTCAGGGATTGGTTGATCTCCCGCCAGCGGTACTGGGGTACGCCGATTCCCATGATCTATTGCGATGCATGCGGCATTGTCCCCGTTCCCGAGGAGCAGCTCCCGGTACGGCTGCCAGAAGATATCAAGATAACGGGTGAGGGCGGAAGCCCCTTGGCGCAATCCCCGGAATTTATCAATACCGAATGCCCGCGTTGCGGTAAGAAAGCCCAAAGGGAAACGGATACCATGGCGACTTTCTTTGATTCGTCCTGGTATTATTTGAGATATTGTTCGCCGCATAATCATGAACAGGTTTTCAACCGTAAGGAAGCCGCTTACTGGATGCCCGTGGATCAGTATATCGGTGGCATCGAGCATGCGATCCTGCATTTATTGTATTCGCGTTTTTTTACGAAGTTTTTTAAAGATATTGATTGGGTGGATTTCGATGAGCCGTTTGACCGGTTGCTCACGCAGGGCATGGTCCTGAAAGACGGCGAGGTTATGTCCAAATCCCGCGGGAATATCGTTGATCCACACGCGGTCATTAACAGATACGGCGCGGATACCCTGCGTTTGTTTATTCTTTTTGCCGCGCCGCCCGAAGATCAACTGGAATGGAACGATAAGGCCATTGACGGCTCTTGGAAATTTTTATCGCGCGTCTACAATGCGATTGAACAGAGATACCGATCGGTCAGCGGTTCGTTTGATACCAATGTTTTTGACCGCAATGATAAGGAGTTGGAAGGCGAACGTCATCGCACGATCAAGAAGGTGACGGAAGACTTTAATTCCGGATTTAAATTTAATACCGCCATCAGTCAGATCATGATCCTGATGAACCGCATTGATAAATACGATACCGGACAGGGTTCCGGGAAGCAATCCCTGCTGAACGAGGCGCTCAAGACGGTGGTTTTATTATTGGCGCCGTTCACACCGCATCTCTGCGAAGAATTATGGCAGATGATGACAAAGAGCGGAACCAGCCTGATTGAAGTTGGTTGGCCGGTTTATGATGAAAAATTAACTAAGAAAGACGAGGTTCAAATTGTGGTCCAGATCAACGGCAAGGTCCGTGCAAAATTGGATTTATCGGCTAAGATTGATCAGGAAGAGCTCAAAGAGACAGTTTTACAGGATAATAATGTTCAACGTCATCTGAAAGATAAAGAGATTAGAAAATTCATTATTATTCCCGGAAAACTAGTCAGTATTGTAGTCTAATCCTTCCCCGAGCTATCTTTTTTATTCCCCGATAGTATCGTTTCAACAATAATTAAATTTCTTTTGACAAAATCAAAAGGAGGGCTATAATGTCATTCAATTAGAATAATAAAATTTTACTAGTTCAATTTTCTTATTTTTAAAGAGGATATCTTATGGAATGGGAACAAAAAACCGAAGAAAAATTTAAAACGTTATTGACTAAATTGCCTTTTTTTCATCGCCATATCGCGGAAAAGGTTGTTATCAAGAAAGCCGAAGAATTGGCCGCCCAACGCAACAGCGCGATCATTCAAGAGGATGATTTGGCACAGGCCTTTCGGACGGAAGTGCCTGAAGTATTTAAATCTTATCTCGAAGATCTTTTAAAAGACGTTGATCTAAAATAATCATACAATTGTTATGAAAATTACTGTTATCGGAGCCGGGGCGATCGGAGGTTTGGTTGCCGCTACACTTTGCGAGCGAGGTGAGGATGTTGTCCTGATTGCCAAACCCGAGCAGATTTTTTTACTGAAATCTTCCGGGCTTCGGATCAACGGGATTCGCGGCGAAAAGAATATACCAGTACCTGTTGGCGAAAGAATTGAGCATAAACCTGATCTGGTCATTCTCGCGACCAAGACCCAGGATCTTCAGCAGGTCCTCGATCAAAATCAAGCATTCCTTAACGACGCAGCCATCCTGACCACCCAAAACGGATTAGCCGCGGACCGCATGGTTGCTGAACAATGTCCGCAAGCCGTTCGTTTCAGCAGTATCGTGATGTTCGGCGCAACATACCTGTCTCCGGGTGAGATTGTGCATAATTTCGAAGGAAATTGGATCATGGGTGCTGCCCGGGACGAGGACTTTGAACTTTTAAAGAAATTTGGGCCTGTTTTATCCAAGGCGTTTCCCTGTGTCCTGACCCAGGATATCGCCGCCATGAAGTGGCTGAAACTATTTCTTAATGCCAATAATTGTCTTCCGGCGGTGTTAGGCAAGAGCATGCAGGAGACATTCGGCGATCTTTATAACTGTAAGATCAGCCTGCAGCTTTGGCGCGAAGGGTGGGATCTGGTCCAACAGGCCGGGATTAATGTCACGGATCTCCCGGATTTCCCAGCCGAGCGCATCGTCAAGCTGATTTCCATGCCGGCGGACGCCTCGGCCGGTATCTTCTCTAATATAATGACAAAATTAAGCGAGGAACCGTTATACGGGTCCATCCTGCAGAGCATCAAGCGCGGACGCCCATCGGAGATCGATTATATCAACGGCGAGTTCGTGAATTTGGCTAAATCCATCGGACAAAAGGCCCCACTGAACGAGCGCATGGTGCAGATGGTTCATACGGTTGAGCGGAACAATCAATTTTTTAACGAAGAGCAATTATTTAGATTCACAAAGGAGTTGGTTGAAAAAAATGGTTGATACACCTTTCCCCAAATTAAAATTAACGGTCACCAAGGTCGAAGGTCATTGTTATCATGGGTATAAGATCGGGGATGAGCTGATCCTCGAAGACTTCACCCATCCGCCGAAGCATTTTTGTCTCGGATTGGCGCATGCCATGTTTCCCGTGATCTACGGTCTCAGTTTTGGTTCGCGCTTCCCGTTTATGGATAATCAACGGTCGCTGGAAGTGACCTGTCCTGACGGAGGAAAGCTGGCGTTCAAGGCAGAGATATTTGAGAAGGATAGTGATAAGGTCCAGCATATCCCTAAGGACCCTAATCATAAGGGGCCGAATCCCAAAAAGATGATTGCCGAAGTTGTTCAAGCCAAAGGAAAATGCGCGTATAAATACCAGCTCGGCGATAAGTTCGAGTTCGACGGATTGAAATGCAAAGAGGGATTCTGCGGGGCCGCGTATCACTGCATGTTTCCGGCCTTGTTTGCGCTGAATTTCGGCGCTAAGTTTTTCTTTATGAAAGACCAGAATGCCATTGATACCGTAACCTGCCCGGACGGCGGGAATATTGTTTTTAAAGTGACAAGGGAAGAAAAGCAATGAAAAAAAGAGCTGTTATCACCGGAGTGGGCGTCATTGCCCCAAGCGGCACCGACCCTGAAACGTTTTGGAAGAACATCTCCCAGGGGGTGCCCAAGGTTAAAAAAGTAACTAACTTCGATGTTTCTCAATTTCATTCTCAGATCGCGGCTCAGGTTGAGGATTTTGATCCGCAGCAATTCGGCTTGAGCACGGAAACGGCCCAGCGCATGGATCGTTATGTCCAATTCGCCGTAGCCGCGACCAAACGAGCGATTGAAGATTCAGGCCTGGATTTTCCGGCGGAGAAAGAACGCATCGGCGTTATTTTGGCGAATGCTATTTGCGGTACAAAATACATGGAAGAGGAGTTCTTGCGCGTCACCAACGGCGGCAAGGATCCGATTGATCCGCGGCTGGCCAGCCCGGACCTTTACGATGCTTCTATGTTCAACACGCCTTCCAGCGAAATCGCCGCTTTTTACAAGCTTAACGGAATCTGCACCACGGTTTCCACCGGATGCACGGCCGGGACGGACTCGGTCGGGTTAGCCTACGAACTGATTCAGGAAGGCCAGCAGGATATCGTGATCACCGGCGCATCCGAAGCGCCTATCACGCCGATCACCTTTGGCGCCTTTGATGTGGTCAATGTTTTATCCAGCCATAATGATACACCCGAAAAAGCCTCGCGGCCTTTCGACGCTAAACGCAACGGTTTTGTGATTTCCGAAGGCTGCGGGATATTGGTGGTTGAGGAATTGGAGCATGCGCTGCGCCGAAAGGCGCGTATCTACGCCGAGATTATCGGTTACGGCACCACAAACAACGCCTTTCACATGACCGATCTGCCGCCGGAAGGCGAGGCCATGGCGGATTGCATTAATCTGGCCCTGGAAGATGCCGAGATACCGCCGGAACGCATTGACCATATCAATGCCCACGGTTCTTCAACCCGGCAGAACGATGTTTTTGAGACCGGTGCGTATAAGGCTGTCTTCGGTGATTACACGTACAAGATCCCGATCAGTTCTTTGAAGGCCATGTTCGGCCATCCCTTGGCCGGGGCCAATGCGGTCGAGCTTGTAGCCTGCTGCAAGATCTTTGAGAATAACTTTTTACCGCCGACGATCAATCAGGAAGTCCCGGATCCGCAATGCGATCTGGATTATATCCCCAATGTCGGGCGTGCCCAGAAAGTCGATTATATTCTGAAGACCAGCTCGGGATTCTCCGGCATTCATTCGTCGATGGTATTGAAACGCTGGGAGGGAGACGCATGAAAGATATCGTGATCACCGGTATGGGGATCGTGGCCCCGCCCGGAACCGGCAAGGCCAATTTTTGGCGGCACATCCGCAAGGGTCAATCCTTTATTTCTCCGATCACCCGGTTTGACGCGTCCTTGTATCCGTCGCGGTTGGCCGGGCAGGTCAAGGAGATTGAGGCCTATAGTCAAAGTTTTTCCCCGCGTCTGCTGAAGAAGATCGATCTGTTTTCTCATTTAGCCCTCGTGGCCTCGGAATTAGCATTAAAGGACGGGAATGTTGATTTAAAGGATTTTGATCTGAAACGGACCGGGATTTTTATGGGCAATGCCATCGGGGGTTGGTTGTTTGCCGAGACGGAATTGCGTGATCTGTATCTCGAAGGACGCGAAGGCGTAAGTCCCTTCATGGCTTCGGCCTGGTTCCCGGCCGCGCCTCAAGGACAAATATCCATTTTTTACGGAATCAAGGGATATTCCAAAACACTCATCTCCGACCGTGCCGGTTCCCTGATGGCGATCGCTTACGGCGCGCGTATCTTGCAGAATAACAAATTGGATTTGGTTTTAGCCGGGGGAATGGAGGCCCCGGTGTCGCCTTATGCGCTTTTATGCTGTAACACATATGGTTTTCTCTCAACCAGAAATGGCAAACCGAACGCTGCCTATCGGCCGTTTGACCGCAAACGTGACGGTTTCGTGATCGCCGAAGGGTCGGGGATCATGACCTTGGAACGGCTGGCAGACGCGCGTAAACGCCAAGCCCCGGTTTATGCGCGTATTGCCGGTTTCACGACCAATTGCGACGGGTATGACCGTATCATGATGGAGCCCGAAGGCACGTTTCTCGCTAAGGCGATTAAAGATGTGCTTAAAGAAGCGGATTTTCCCAAAGACAGTATTGATTATATTTGTGCCGACGGAGTGGCCACAGAGACCGGGGATATCAGCGAGACCAAGGCCATCAAAGAAGTATTTGGAGCCCGCGCCAAAGAAATTCCCATCAGCGCCCCCAAATCCATGTTCGGAAACCTGCTTGGTGCCCAGGGGAGTGTGGACGTGATCACGACCGTGTTGAGCATGATGCATGATACGGTTTGCCCGACCATTAATTATGAGAACCCGGATCCCCAATGCGATTTGGATTATGTGCCCAATGAAGCGCGGCATCACGAGATCAAACGCGCCTTGGTTATCTCCCGCGGCCGCGGCGGAATCAACGCGGTTATGGCTTTGGAAAAAATGTGGGAAGGACCCAGATCATAATTTATCGTCCATCGTCCAGCGCACATCGCACTTCGAGAACGGTGCGCGGGTGTGGTTTTTTACGATGTACAAAGGACGAAGTATGATATACGATTAAAAGGAGGAACACATGTCCGTTGAGCAACAAGTCAAAGAAGTTATTGCTGAAACATTAAGCATGAAACCGGAAGAGATCGATGTGGCTGCCAAGTTATCCGAGGCCTATGACCTCGATTCGACCGAGGCCGTTGACCTGCGGGTCGCTTTAGAAAAAAAGTTCGGGATCAAGCTGGAAACAGCTGAGGTCGCCAAGACCAGCACCACGCAGGAGATCATCACGGCCGTTGCTGGCAAAAGCGGTTCCTGACATGAAGATTATTGATTTAAGTCTGCCGATTGACGATACCTTAAAAGAGACCCATGCGGCCAAGATCGACCGCATCTCCCACGCCGAAGGTGTTGAGCACTTCAACTGGGTCGTCATGAAGAATCAGCCCGGTGGGGATGAGCGATTTAATGACGGGGAACGCGTGGTCAGCCCCGAAGAGATCCCGGATTCTGAATTGCTGGCGCTGGAGATCGTGCATGCCTCGGTTCACATGGGCTCGCATGTGGATGCCCCGTATCATTACGGCAGTCAAAGCGAGGGCAAGCCGGCCAAGCAGATCGAGGAGTTGCCCCTGGAATGGTGTTACGGAGACGGTGTGGTGCTGGACTTCACGCATCTGAAATATCCGGATGTTATCAAGAAAGAAGATGTTGAGAAGGCCTTAAAAAAAATCGATTATCAGCTGAGACCCATGGATATTGTTTTGATCTATACCGGGGCGGATAAGATGCTCGGCACACCGGATTACGTTAATAAATATGTCGGCATGGAGCCCGAAGCGGTTGAGTTCATCCTGGATCAAGGGGTCAAGATGATCGGCGTGGATACGATCGGTTTAGACCGCCCGTGTTTTGATATGTTTAAAGAGTTTTTGGATACCCGGGATAAAAGCAAGATTTGGCCGTCGCATTTTTTAGGACGCCGGCGCGAGTTCGCTCACATGGAGCGGATCGGCAATCTCGGTGCTATTCCGCAACCGACCGGATTTAAGGTCAGTTGCCTCCCGGTTCGGGTTCGTTCAGCCGGCGCCGGATGGGCGCGGGTGGTGGCTATACTGGAGGAATGATGAAAAGCAATGCGAGTCATTTCTCACACGAAATTTCTTGCCGTTTGCTTCGGTTTGCGGCTCCTTCGCTGACCGAAAAAATGTTCGGTTGCTCAGTCGCCGCAAATCCTTGCAAACTTTTGCCAAAAAATTTCTGAGTGTGTTCGAAATAACCCGCATTGCTTTTGTTCATGCTTATAACACTAGGACATCGCAGAATTAAGGAGGTTTTGACATGGGACATACAGCCAATTCAGTTCTTATCAACGCACCGTATGACAAGGTCTTTGACATTTCCAATGATATTGAGCGTTGGACGGAGTTATTCGGCGGTGAATATAAGGAAGCCAAGATTTTAAGCCGCGAGGGGAACAAGCTGACCTTTCGTCTGACCGATGACGAAGACCGCTCCTGGCAGTCTTTTCGCCTGCTGTTCAAAGAAAATTATTTTGCGTATGCTCAGAAATTGCCGCCGGAGTTTCCGTTCAAATACATGAAGATCATCTGGCTGTACACACCGAAAGACGACGGGATCCTGATGACCTGGATTCAGGATTTTGAGATGGATGAAAAAGCCAAATTTACCGATGAACAGGTTGTGGGCCTGATCAACAAGCATTCGCAGGAAAACCTGCAGATCTTCAAGAAAATTATCGAAGGGAAGAAATAGATGGACCGGGAGGCCTGCCGTCCTATAGTTGATTTTTAGCGTACCGTGTTCGTATTTATTGAAAGAGGGGGATAAGAAAAATGAAAAATTTGATAGGGAAAAACGCCATCATCACCGGCGCCAGCAAAGGGATCGGCAAGGCCATTGCATCCAAGCTGATGGAAGAGGGAATCAATGTGGTCTTGGCCGCCCGGACGCAATCCACGCTGGATGCCACGGTGGACGAGCTTAATAAGAAATATTCAGCCAAGGCCATGGGGGTATCCTGCGATGTTTCCAAGCTAGAGGACCTTCAAAATCTGGTTAAGGTAACCTTGGATGAATTCAAAAAGATCGATATCCTGATCAATAATGCCGGTGTCTCCAGCCAGTTTCCTTTTGAGAAGCAGCCCCTCGAAGATCTGGAACGGTTAGCACATACCAATTATCTGGGGTATGTGCGCCTGACCCGGCTGGTGATCCCGCACATGATCGAGAATAAGGCCGGAAATATCATCAATATGGTTTCGGGTTCGGTTCTGGTCGAACCGGTGCCGCGCAGTTTTCTGACTTATAGTTCGCTGAAAGTAGGGTTGCGGGCTTTTTCCAAGGGACTGTTCTGGGAGATGCGCGACCACGGCATCAAGGTGACCGCGATTCTGCCCGGTGTGACCGATACCGATCTGACCGGTAAATTAGCGGAAATCACTGAAGAGCAGAAGCAGCGCTTGATCTCTCCGCAATGCATTGTTGACGCGGTTATGTTCGCTCTTACCGTGCCGCAAAATGCCTGTCCACTGGAATTGGCCGTGATCAATCAACAAACGCCCTGGACAAAACCGGTTATCCCGTTTGCCCAGCAACACCCTAAATAAAATGAAAACACAAGAGACGAGAAATCTGAAGTACCGTTATTTGCTTTGGCTTTATAAGACCGTCAAAGAGGAGATGGACCGGATCGACCGCAAATTCACCCAGGTGGAAGTTGACCGGGAGATTGAAAAACATATATCCCGCAACGCCCGGCTCTCGCAGATCGGCGATTCGGATAAATTCCGGGAACTCCAGGCAGCCTGGAAAGGATATGTAGATAAAAAACAGGCTGACGGAAAGTCCTTGAAATATGACGGGAAAAAGATTAAAGCGGAATATTATTTCACAAAAACAAAAATGGAGGCTGTCGAGAAGATCATCAAAAGGATGTTTGGGGATAAAGTCCTCAAGGAGATCAAGACCGCTTACGAAGAAGAAATGTGCAAACGGATATTGGAAAGCCGAGAGCATTAATCACCGGAGGTAAAAAATGAAAGTCTTATTCGTCACACCGCAGTTGGGTTCCTGGGCCACGCACGGCCATCACGTCGCCCCCAATCAGATGCATGCCCATTGGGCGGCTTATGCCCGCGAGCAGGGCACGATCGAGCCCGAGGTCCTGGATTGCAAGGCCCTCGAGATCCCGAATGACAAGATGATTGATGTCATCAAAGAGAAGAACCCTGAGGTTATCGTGCTCGGAGATGTTTTGCATTCCTACGGCGGATTTGCCGTTCAGTATTATTTCGATAAAACGGCCAAGGAAGCTAAAAAGGTCCTGCCGGATGTCAAGGTTGTTGCCGGCGGGTTATGGTATTCTTATCTTTCCAAGGAGAGCATGGAGCAGAATCCAGCCATTGATTTTGTGGTCATGGGCGAAGGGGAGCTGACCTTCAACGAGCTTATGGATGCTTTGAATAAAGGCCGGACGGATTTCAAGAATATCGCGGGCCTGGCATCGCGTGACGGGGGTAATGTTGTGTTCGGTCCGGTTCGCGAATTGATCAAGGACCTGGATACCCTTCCTTTACCAGCCTATGATTTGTTCCCGATGGAAAAATACGTGGGGCATACCCATTGGAAACCGTTTGTAGAGATCGTGACCTCGCGCGGATGTCCGCATGCCTGCACGTTCTGTTATGAATGGAGCGAGCATGACCCGCGGTCATTGGGTCATTTCACCAAATGGCGCGCCAAATCCGCCAAACGGGTCGTTGATGAAGTCGAATTGCTGGAGAAGAAATTCGGGGTCAAGGTTATTGTGATCCAGGAAGACAATTTTAACGTCAATGGTAAACGCGCGCGCGAATTCTGTGAAGAAAAACTGAAACGCGGGCTGAAGATGAAATGGGTCAGCCTGGGTTGCGCCAGCGACTGGGTTCGGGCCGAGGCGGATATCCCCTTAATGAAGGAAGCCGGCATGTTCATGGGTGTGTTTGGCATCGAGGTTGCCAGCGACGAGGAATTACGCAAGCTGGCCAAAGGTATTAATGTTGAACAGATTTATAAAACAATCGAGATCCTTCGTAAAAATAATATTGCGATCGTGGGCGATATCATGATCGGATTCGATTATGATACGGAAGAGATCATTAAGAAGCGGTTTGCTTTTGCTGATGAGGTTGATCCGGATATTCTCTGGATCGGGTATCTGACGCCGCCGCCCGGTTCTCCGATCTGGGCCGATTGTTTGAAAAAAGGCTGGGTCGATCCCAAGAACATCGATGTGCTCAAATGGGATTTTCTGCATCCGGTTGTTCCCACGGACCATATCAGTGTAGAAGATCTGGGCCGTTTGGGGGCCTGGTGCATGCGCGAATTCTTTAGCAAACCGGGACGGATCCACCGCATCCTGGAGAGCGATTTTGATCCTTTGGCTAAGCTGTGCTTCCAGGATGTCATGAACGGCGTTCCGGCCTGGGAAGCTGGTGCGGTCGAAGGTAAAGCGCACGTGTGACGACGCCGGGACCAACCCGCTTGCTCAAGCAGTCCTCACACACCGTCATTATCTAAATGTTTTTTACGGTATGACGGTGGCTGCGGAACTGCGCGAGCGGGTTGGTCCCAGCGTCCGGGAATTAAAGAAAGAACGCCTCAGTGTTCCCGGCTCGCTTGCGACACTTTGACCATTGACCTTTGACCCTTGACCTGAATAAATTATGAAGATATTAGACGCCCATAATCACTGGATGCCGCCGGACGTTGCGGAGCATACGACATTTTTCAAATTCGGCTGGTCTGACAGTGATGCTTTGCTGAAAGCCATGGACACGGCGAGGATCGAAAGAGCCGTGCTCCTGTATCCCAGTTCGGACGCGCATGTCAAAATGGGCGGATGGGGCAAGGTCTGCGAGGTTTACAATCCCGCGATCGCAGCTCAGGTCAAACAACATCCGGACCGGTTTATCGGGGCTGGGATTATCCCGGCTGATTCGCCCAAATCCATGGCAGCCGAGGTTGATCGCATCAAGGATCTGGGCCTGTCCTGCCTGTCTTTATCATCTAGTTATGACGGAAGATTCCTGGATGAGGATGTTTTTGCTCCCGTTCTGGAACGCGCGGAAAAACACGGGTTGCCCATCTTTGTTCATTCCCAGATCATCAACCCGATCGGGTTCGAACGGGTCAAAGATCCTCTTTTAATGCCGGTGCTTGAATTCCTGATGGACGTAAGCATGTGCTCGGGACGGTTGATGATGTCTGGTACTTATGCGAAATTCCCAAAGCTGAAGTTTGTTTTTGCGCATTTCGCCGGCGTCATGCCGTTTGTGTTTGACCGTCTGGATTCAACGTATACTATGCTGCGCGGCCGCAATTATGTCAAAGATCTGGGCCAGCTCCCGTCGGAAATCATGCGGAATATTTTTGTCGATACCAGCGGGGTCAAATCACCGACCATGATCCGTATGGCCCTGGAAACTTTCGGGGCGTCTCAAATTCTGTGGGGTTCGGATTATCCGGCCCAAAAAGATATGATCCAAAGCATCCGGACAGTTCAATCGATCGAGGCTACTGATTCGGAGAGGAAATTAATGCTCGGAGGCAATTTATTAAAGGTGCTAGGATAAAGCTCAAGCTCAAACTAGCTCGCCGAAAACATCTTCGCGCTCAGGTCGCTGCGCTTCATTCGCGCTGCGATGTTTTCAGCTCACCATAATTAGGATAAGTTCATGTTAATTTTTTTTGCAAGCGCAGATCGACGACTTACAAACGGATGAAGATGAAGGGAGAATTGTCATGCCGATGAAAAAAGACATTCATATGACCGGAAAAGATTTGGCTGGCATGGTGCAGCTCAGGCCGCAGGATATAGGGAAATACGTGATCATCCCCGGAACTCCGGACCGTTTGCAGGCCTTGTTGAATAAGATCGAGAATCCCATGAAAAATTTTACGTTCATGGAGCATTCGATGTACACTGGCAATATCGAAGGCATCCGGGTTACTGGATTGAACGGGGGTATGTTCAGCGCCAATACCGCGATCACGACCGAGATCCTCTGCAATGTCCAGGCCCAGAATTTGATTCGTCTCGGTTCCTGCGGCGCCTTGCGCGAAGACATCAAGGTCGGGGATCTTATTCTGGCCACCGGATGCGTGCGCGGCGACGGAGTCACTCCATATTATGTTCAAGAGGATTTTGAAACGTTGCCCGATCCGGGCTTGACCGAGGCCTTAGAAAAAGCTGCTGAAAAGGCCGGAGCCAGGCTTCATAAGGGAAAGGTCTGGACAACGGATGCCCTGTTGAAAGAAACCCGCGAGATCGTCGAGGATAAGGTCCAAAAAGGAGCGATTGCCGTGGATATGGTCTCTTCGGCATTGCTGACCATTGCCCAGACATATAAAGTCAAGGCTGCCTGCATCCTGGCTGTGAGCGATAACCTCATGACCGGAGAAGTGGGTTTCACGAATCCGGCGTTCTATTTCTCTCAGTCCACCATGATCAATGTTGCGCTTCAGGCGGTCAAGGATCTGGAAGGAAAATAGGAAAATAGGGAAAATAGGGACAGACGTCATTTTTTAAACGGCGTTTGTCCCCAGGATAAAAATGACGTCTGTCCCCATTTTTAAAGAATCTCCTTTATTCTGGCCTGTGACGTTAAAAGGTCAGACCATCCATTGCCTGGATGAAACCGCCTTGCCGGGCAAGGTCGTTTACTTGAAAGCCCGGACAACCGGTGAGGCGATCCGGCTCATCAAGACCATGAAGACCCGGGCCGTGGGCCAGGTGATTATGGCTTATACGGTTTTTCTCCTTGTCCTGAAAAAGAATAAGAAGAAACAGCCCGCTGCGCTGTTGAAGCTGCTGGAACAAACCGCCCGCCAGCTGATTCAAAGCCGTCCCACGTTTCCGTTTAAATATTTCAGCGGGATGGTTTTGGGTTGGGCCAAAGAAGCTCAGGCCAAGAATGCGGATATGGGGGAATATGTCAGTGCTCGGATTGAAGGATTTCTTTCCCATCTTAGAAAAGCGCGGCTGGAACAGGCCCGTGCTTTAAGCAAGCTTCTTAAAAATAATCAGACGATATTAACGCATTGCAATATCAGCGGCTCTTTGGTCGCGGCTGCGGATTTCTGCCGCAAGGACGGCAAGAAGGTCCGTTTTGTCGCGACCGAAACACGGCCGTATCTGCAGGGCGCACGATTGACAGCCTGGGAATTGCAGCGCTGCGGCCAGGATGTGACCCTGATCCCGGACAGCGCGGTGTCATCCGCTATGGCTAAAGGAATAGTGGATGCGGTTGTGACCGGCGCGGATCATACGGCTCTTAACGGCGATATCGCCAATAAGGTCGGGACCTATCAGATCGCTGTTTTGGCCAAGCATTTTAAGATTCCGTTTTACGTTTTGTGCCCGCCGGCATCGGGAACCAAGACAGGCAAGGATATCCCGATCGAGATCCGTCCGGATAAAGAAATGCTGGAGTTCCAGGGAAAACGCATCGCACCCCGCAAGGCTAAAGGGTATTATCCGGCGTTTGATGTTACCCCCGCGGAGCTTATTACTAAACACGTCCCCATGCAGCTATAATACCGGGTCTTAATACCCGGAATTGTTGTTGGAAATCATTGTTGGACAAGTAAATACAAGGCATAATTTATGGAAATGTTAATAAATGGAGTATTAACAAAATCGACCAAGATGTGCGGTGTGATCAATCCCGCGACCGGTGAGGTCATCGCTCAGGTTCCGTTAGCAGGAAAAGAGGATGTCGAGCAGGCGATTCAGTCCGCGCGCGATGCGTTTGACACCGGGCCCTGGAAATATTTTAGTCTGGCTCAGCGAAGGAGTTATCTATTGAAGATATCGGAGGGCATCCTGTCAGCCGCCCGCGAACTCGCCCGTATTGAAAGTGAAAATACCGGCAAGCCTTCCAAAGAAACCACGTTCATGGACATCCCGTCGAGCGCTCAAACTTTTGAATATTTTGCCAATAATCTGGAGCGTCTTTTAGGTTCTAAGAATGTTCCTCTGGGAGCAGAAGCACGAAGTGAATTGATTTATGAGCCGCATGGCGTGGCGCTTTTAATCGTGCCGTGGAATTATCCGCTTTTGATCGCTTGCTGGAAGATGGCACAGGCTTTGGCTGCCGGGAATACGGTTATTCTCAAACCGTCGTCGCTTACCCCTTTAACCGCATTGAAATTAGGTGAGGTCGTTATGAATACCGGACTTCCACCGGGGGTGGTCAATATCATCAATGCCCCGGGGTCGAGCGTGGGCCCGGACCTGTGCGCGGATCCGCGGGTGGACATGATCTCATTCACCGGCAGTCCGGAGGTTGGGAAAGAGATCATGCGCTATGCTTCAGGTACGGCGAAGAAGGTCATTATGGAATTGGGCGGTAAATCTGCGTCCCTAATCCTGGATGATGTTGATCTGGATACCGCGGTCAGGGGATCGCTGACTTCCATTTTCCTGAATCAGGGGCAGATGTGCACTGCCATGTCGCGGATTCTGATAGATAAAAAGATTGCCAAAGATTTTATCGCGCAGTTTGTCGAAAAGGCTAAGAAGATCAAGCCCGGCCTGCCGACCGACCCGGGCACCCAAATCGGTCCTTTGATTTCCCAAGACCAAAGGGATAAGGTGCTGGCTTTTATCGAGCAGGGGAAGAAGGAAGGGGCCAAGCTTGTTTGCGGAGGCATGATTCCGGATTTGCCCGAGTGTAAGAACGGCAACTTCTTAGAACCCGCTGTATTTGTTGATGTTACACCTCAGATGAACATCTTTCAGCAAGAGATCTTCGGCCCCGTGGTCTGCCTTTGTGAATTTGAAAATGAAGAAGAAGCCGTGACTTTAGCCAATAATAGCCAATTCGCCCTGGCGGCCTGCATCTGGAGCGGCAATCCCGAACGCGCCAAGAAACTCGCAGCCAAGCTTGATGCCGGAACGGTCTGGATCAATACCTACGGCATGTTCCATAACGAAGCGCCTTACGGCGGATTCAAGCAAAGCGGCTTCGGCAAAGAACTGGGCGAGCAGGGCCTGCACGAATACTCCCGCCTCAAACACGTCAATCACGATACCTCGGCCGGCAAACCGCTGGTATCCGGTTGGTATTCCTTGTAAGTGCCCCAGTGCCCCTGCGTCCCCGTACCCCTGATAAATATTTTCTGGGGAACTGGGGTCCTGGGGAACATGGGCTCATCTTTGGCATTTCAGCTTCATCCCATTAAACCCTGTGATATAATATCTTACGGAAAAGGCCTTTCGCTTTTAACCGGCAAAAGGGAACTACGTACATTAATTGTTATACGTAAAATAATTATGAAGCCATATATAAAAATTACAAGAAATCCATACGAAGAGCCATACCATTTAAATCTTATTATTGAAGCGTCCAACGGAATTACTTCGGGAAAGCTTGAATATTATTGTAATGCGTCCGATTTAACAGAAATAAGCAAATCCCTTATTAATTTTCCATCAAGGGCACCGGATGAATATCTATATGAATTAGGATCAGAAAAGCCAGAAGATCGTTTTGCGTTTTATTTTAAATTAAAGAGTTACACAGTTGATTCTATTGGCCACTGTGCAATACAATTAAAAATGAATAACAATTCAGATTGTCCTGATGAGGAGGTGTGTGAATTCTCTGTTTTGGCAGATACTGCTGATATCAATCGCTTGGGTGAATTAATTAAAAGGTTTTCACAACTAGAACATACATCCTTAATATGGAATGTTAAAGATGGGGAATTAAAATAGAAACGTATAACAAATCGCTTCAGCGGATTGTAAACGCTGCGCGTTTCCAACCGCTGAGCTCTGATGTTAGAAGTATAAAAAATGAAATTATTAGGGACATATTTCGATCAAGAAAAATACAATAGAGATATAGCTTTTCTTGAATCAAATAATATAAGATACAGCATAGAAAAAGAAACAGAAGATGGGCTAGTAGTCATCAAAATATATGTTGCTGATGATGTCTATGATATGGCATCTAGTGGTATTGAAAACTTGTTTGAGCAAGAGCGACCCAAAAACATATGGTGCCCGAATTGTAACTCTTACAAAGTAGAATCAGAGACCATAGAGAAACTCGATGGTTTCGTCAGCAAAAATATAAAAATTTATCACTGTAAAGATTGCGGTAATAAATGGCCTCAACCGCCGAAATTTTATGGTTGATAATAATAAAAAACTTCTAACAAACCGATCCAGCGGACACCGCCTGCGCCCCAATGGGGGCGCAAAGCGGCGTCGCCGCTGATCTCAGACGTTAGGTGTAAAAAAGGATCAATCATGACAGGAATTATTTTAGGAATTTTGATAGGGTTAAGTGTATTTTCCATAGCAAGTTTCATTCAATTTAAAGACACTCTTTTAGGCCCCAAATTTAATTTATCTGAAGCTTCAAAGATTCTAGAAATTGAAAATAAATCTTCACTTGATGATTTCTGTTTTTCTATTCAAGGGACGTATAAAGGGAGAGAAATAAATATTTCAAAAGATATTGATACTGGTAGAAAGGTAATTCATAAAATGAGCATTTTGCCTTTAAAAAAACTTAAGCCAATAAAGGGTTTTAGAGTTAAATATCCAAAACCAACTAAATATACCTATATTAAGGACGGTGTGATTTGGTTTTCATCACCCTTTTTTTGGGATCATGATGATTATACTGGTGAATGGTCGGAGCCTGAAGTCATAAAAGCTTTTAACGAATTAACTCAAGCAGCCGAAATTTCTGAAACAAACACAGTGTATTCATAATTCTATTTTTTAAAATGAATATAATAAATAATTAACACCTAACAAAGCGATCCAGCGGACCCCGCCTACGCCCTAAACGGGCGTAAGCAGGCGGTGCCGCTGATCTTTATGTTAGATTAAAAAAATAAAAGACGTGTCCCCAGCAGTGACCTGGCACTTTCTTCGTTCTTCGACACCTCAATTGCGATCAATCATCCTGCAAACCGCTCGTGGCTGGGTGGTATTCACTATAGTTACTAGTCGCTAGACGCTGGTCGCTAGTTGCTGGCATTTCAGCTTCACCTCATTATACACTGTGATATAATACTTTACATGACATCGTCTAGGGATGAGTTTCGTTTTCCTAAACTTGTGAGTATCGGATTAGTAATGCCGGGGAGAGAAGAATGAACAAGGGGAAAAGATTGAATTTGACAGAATGGATATGTACTATTTGTGCCATTCTTTCTGTATTCGCAGCATCGGTGATATTGTTCATTGGACATATCTCTAACGGCTTTTTATTGCCAGAAGAAACCCACCTTTTTGAATTTGCAATGCAGATTATTGCGCTGGAAATGATTTTTTTTATAGCTTGTATAATGATCTTTATTAGCCTTATTATATTTAACATTTTCAAAAAGACATGGGTTGATTTGGCAATAACCGCACTTGTTTTTTTGGTGATATATATTAACAGCGGTATTATTCACCGCGCTTATATTGAATTGAGAGGGAATCCTATCCGAGGAGGAGTGCACAGGGACGTAGAACTGAATCATTTCTTAATTAACAAAGGCATAAAATTAAAAACGTAAAAAAATCGATCCAGGGGATTCCCTGCCGCAATCTAAATTTCTAGAAAGGCAATACAATGAAAAAACGCGTCGCTGCGAAGCGCAAAACAAAGAAAACCGTTAAGGCAACAAAAAGTACTAAAGCCCGTAAAACAAAGAAAACCGCTCAGGCTGATAAGTCTCCAGCAGAAACGCTTGCGATCCAACAGGACATTGCGGGGCTGCTATCAATGCTGGTCCAAAAGCTTTCCTCGTTTGAAACGAAGCTTGACACGGTCATGACCCGGGTTATGTCCCAGCCTTCGCAGACCTTGCCAAGGCCAGTGGCGCCAGCCCCTATGCCTATGCCGGAACGGCCCCGGCCGCAAAAGGTCCTTTACGCGGCGATCTGTGCCCATTGCGGGAAGGATTGCGAAATCCCCTTTAAGCCGAGCGGCACCCGGCCTGTTTATTGCCGGGAATGTTTTGCCAAGCGCAAGAACAACGCGAATATCAAGCCTCCGGTCATGTCTGCGCCCGTACCTCAGCCAAGTCTTGCGGAAAGAATTAAAGTGGCCGAAGCGGCTTTGGCTGTGAAGCCGCCACCGAAACCGTTAAAGACCAAGAAGACAAAGACGGCTGCTCCAAAAAAGAAAACAGCAGTTAAGAAGAAAAAGAAAGTCAGCCGGAGGAAATAGCCCAAGGGAGAGTTGTCTTAAAATAATGCCAGAGAGGGGAATCGATTATGAGCGCTTTTGCACAGGTTCTTTCAATAATTATCAAATGGGTCGCCTTGATCAGCATGACGATCATGGGATTGCTGATCTATAAACGCTATGATAATAAAAAGGCGCTGATATTTCTTTTTGGGATCATTGCCGTCTCCATAGGGCAGGTTATCCAGGAATTCGCCCCTACCGCAAGGCTAGTTTTTGATCAGTCGGGAACGCCGATATCCATTTCCAAGACTTCAGGTATTTGGTATATGGGTAGTTTTTTGTCTTCAATCGGTATTCTCATAAGTATGGCAGGCTTCGGATTAGTCGCTTTTACAAAGAAAAGCTGATGTTTCAGGGGCCCAGGGCATCAATAAACGCTAAGCTGCGTGTTCCGGAATTGTTTATGTTTCCACAAATTTATTGGATAAATTAAAAAAGGAGGGGGTATGAACATTTTGTTAATAATGTTGGGATTGGCGGTTTTGATCTTCTTTATGGGGATCAGGATCGTCCGGCCGACACACCGCGGATTGATCGAGCGTTTGGGAAAGTACCAGCGTTTCGCCTCGGCGGGTTTCAACTGGATCATTCCGGTCATTGAGAGCATGATCACCATTAATGTCACCGAACAAATGGTCGACGCGGAACCGCAGGAGATCATCACCAACGACAACCTCAACGCCCGGGTGGATGCGCAGGTTTATTTCAAGGTCAAGACAGATGAAGAAAGTGTCAAGAATTCGCAATATAATGTAAACAATTACCAATGGCAGATCGTTAATCTGGCGCGCACGACATTAAGAAATATAATCGGAACGCTGACGCTTAAGTCCGCCAACAGCGAGCGGGGCAAAATCAATTCCGAGCTGCATAAGACTTTACGGGAAGAAACGGGTAATTGGGGGATCGAGATCGTCAGGACCGAGCTGAAGGAAATCGATCCGCCTAAGGATGTTCAGGAAACCATGAACAAGGTGGTGAAGGCAGAAAACGAAAAGATCGCGGCGATTGACTTTGCCACGGCGCGGGAGACGACCGCTGACGGTGAAAAACGGGCTAAGATCAAAGAAGCGGAAGGGATCCGTCAGGCGCGAATCCTGCAGGCCCAGGGCGAGGCGGAGGCGATCAAATTGGTCAATGAGGCTGCGGACAAATATTTTATCGGCAATGCCCAATTGCTGCGCAAACTCCAGACAGTAGAAACGGCATTGGAAGACAATGCCAAGATTGTCGTTCCGGCTGATTCTGATCTCGTCAATGTGATCGGGGATTTAGCCGGTATCATTCCGATTAAAAAGAAGTCGGAATGACAGGGCAGGCGGACGACCGTCGGCCTTTGAAAAGCAAATCGAAAATTTAGAAGTCAATAATGAAAAAGATGTTGCCGCCGGTATATTTTTTGGCTGCGATCGTGTCGGCCGTGATTTTGCATTATGTTCTGCCCATCGATCAGTTGATCCGTTATCCCTGGCGGTTCATCGGTCTGATCCCTTTGGTGACCGGGATCGTCCTGAATCTTCTGGCCGATCACGCTTTTAAAAAATACGAAACCACGGTCAAGCCGTTTGCGAAATCCAGCGTCCTGGTGACCGGCGGCGTGTTCGCTGTTTCGCGCAATCCCATGTACGCGGGCATGATGCTGATCCTTTTCGGGATCGCGGTCATGCTCGGATCTCTTATGCCATTTGTCATCGTTGCGTTTACGGGTTTCTTGTTGAATCGTCTTTTTGTCGTACCGGAAGAAAAAATGTTGGAAGAAATTTTTGGGGACGAGTTTCGGCAATATCGCCGCCGCGTCCGCAAATGGATTTGAATAATAACGGAGATCAGGAATGGAACAATTTGTTATCAGCCCGGCCGCGGGAAAACGGTTGATCGCCAAGGCCGCGCTCCGGCATCCGGGTATCCAGTCCGCGTTAGAAGGCGGGACCGTGGTCATCATCGCCGGCACCACCAACGGATATGTTGCCGAAGAGATTTTGACAAGCATCGGGCAGGATCGGGATTTTCAGCGGAAACGCTTTTTCCGCGGTATCACCCTCCCGCCGTCAAGCCCGACCACTGATACCGGCCGTCTACCGGATGAGAGCGAATTCCCGGGCGATGTCGTCATCGTCAACGGCCAATGGCAGACGGGCAAAACAATATTCGATGTCGTTGATCAACTGCAGGCAGGCGACGTGATTGTGAAAGGCGCCAATGCCGTCGACCTGCGCGCCAAACGGGCCGGGATCCTGATCGGTCATCCGCAGGGCGGGACCATCGCCGCCGCCCTGCCGGCCGTGACCGGCCGGCGTGTCAGATTGATTCTCCCGGTGGGACTGGAAAAACGGGTGGCCTCCGATCTGGACGCTATCGCTGCCAAATTGAATGCTCCCGGGTCAAAAGGCCCGCGTTTCTGGCCGGTCCCCGGAGAAGTGCTGACCGAGATCGAAGCTGTTTCGCTTTTAACCGGGGCCACAGCGGAAGTTGTTTCCGCTGGGGGCGTCGGCGGGGCAGAAGGTAGCGTCTGGCTGGCGGTTGGCGGAACGCAACAACAGGAACAGGCCGTCCGCAAGGTCATGAAAGATATTGCCGTTGAGCCGTGTTTTGAAATTTAGATAATTTATGATATCGCTGGGTTGAATCGCGAACCGGGATCATCATTATGCTGGGGATTGATATCGTTGATATTGAGCAGATCAAAGTCGTTTATGACAAACACGGCCGGCATTTCTTGGATAAGATCCTTACTCCCCGTGAGATCAATGACTTGCTTAAATGCAGCCCGAAGATATTTTTTCACCGGCTTGCCTATTATTTTGCGGCTAAAGAGGCGGTCTTTAAGGCCTGCGGCGACAGTCATCTGGGATGGAAAGATATTATCATCCGCCGTATGAATCCTCACCCAGAGGTTGAGATCCAGCGGTCTGATTTCAGATCAAAGATATCATTGACTTTTTCCGCCACCCGGGATATAGTCATTGCTCAGGCGGTGGTGAGCCATCCCCATCCTTAAGAAAAATTTTACCCCGTTTTCATTCCCCCTGTTACCTCATTCCATATATTTTAATCGCTAAGCGTTAAATACCATATGTTAGCATGCTTCCTTTTACTCGACAGGAAAAGGCGGTTCTGACGGCTTTGATCGGCGTGATCATGATCGGTTCTCTGGGCGGATTCATCTCGAAGAAATATCCGCATCGAACCGAAAAGTTGGATTTTATAGAAAACTGGGATCCCCAGGAAAAGATCGATATCAACCGCGCCGGCAAAGATGAATTGATCCGGTTGCCGCATGTCGGTCCGGCCAGGGCCGCGGCTATTGTCAATTTCCGCCGACAAAACGGGGATTTTACCGATATCGCTGAGCTGCGGCGGGTCCCGGGTATCGGGCCTAAATTATTCGAACGGCTTGTGCCGCACATTCATATCCGGGAGGAATGATGCGCAAGCGCCCCTTTTTTTGGATCATGCTGCTTTTCGCAACGGGGATCTTAGTTCAGGTCGTTATCCGTTTACCGATCATCGTTAGTTCTCTGGCGGTCTTGGTCTGCCTGGCCGGGGCGTGGCGATTTTCACGACAACCTTTCATGGGGAGTGTATTTTATGCTATTTGCTTGGTCGCCTTGGGCGGTCTGTATGGCTGGAGTTTTCGTAAATTTCCAGCGGATCACATTCATTATCAACGCGATTTGGTTTATGGCCGGGATATCACGGTTGCCGGTATGATTGTTTCGGGAGTTCGTATGAACAAGGGGTGGGGCGGGACTAAGACTGTTTTTAGCTTGGATTTGCATGAACTGCAATGCCAGGGCATGCGAATGAAAACCAGCGGCAAGGTGCGGGTCAATCTTTATCAGCCGCGAGGCCTGGAATACGGAGATTTAATCATTCTTGAGGGTAAACTCCATCGGCCGTATGAATTTTCATCATTAAAGAAATTTTCATACCGCCGTTATTTGGCGCAGCGGGGAATCTATTGGATTCTAAGTGTTGCCAAGCATAAGGTTGTGAAGGTTATGGCAAAAGATCAGGGCCATTGCATTGTTTCAGCGGGGCTGCGGCTGAGAAAACGGCTTGAAGAATGTTTTAGCCGGCATCTAACCGAAAAAGAGGCTGGTTTGATGCAGGCGATTATTCTCGGTGATCGCTCATGTATCCCCGGGAACATCTATGATTTGTTTAAAAAAACCGGTACGGCGCACGTGTTGGCGATCAGCGGCCTGCATGTCGGTATTGTTGCGGCTTTATTTTTTATGTTTTTAAAGATTTTGCCCCTGAACCGAAAAATACAGATCCTTTTGACAATCATACTTTTAAGCGGCTATGCCGTGATGACCGGCGCGCGGCCATCGGTTGTTCGGGCTACAATTATGGCAGCGGTTTTTCTACTGAGTTTTGTTCTGGAACGCGAGACGGATAGCCTGAATTCCCTGAGTCTGGCCGGATTTATTTTATTACTGATGAATCCCATGAGTCTTTTTGATATTGGTTTTCAGCTTTCCTTTGCGAGTGTTTGTGCAATTATTCTGCTTTGTCCTGTTGTATGGCGATTTTTTCAAAGATTTCCGGTTATTGTAAATAATAAGATGCTCAAATTTATATGTCAGGCCTTATCCGCTTCCCTAGCTGCCTGGGTGGGGGTGTCCGGTTTCATCGCTTATTATTTCGGTATTATTACTCCAGTAACCATTTTAGCCAATATCCTGGTAATCCCGCTTATCTCCGCAATTGTGGCTTTGGGTTTCGGCCTTTTGGTCTCAGGCTATTTTCCTTGCTTGGCCGGATGTTTTGCTGTTTGTATTAAGATTCTCCTAAATTTAATATTAGCAACTGTTTATATGATAGAGCGGATACCGGGGGCATATTTTTATTTATTTTTTTCTTATTGATCAATTTTCAGCGAATAATGAGCAAAAAGAGCTAAATCCCATGATTTATGCTCAAGAGGCTCTTATTATTAAGGAACTAGTATTTTTACTAATAAATATGTTAAACTTAATTTAAAGGCATGTTATATCCCAACTGACTGTTTCTTACCGATTTCTTTCAGAAACAGCAAGCCACGGGTTGGAAAAATGTTTTATGCCAATGAAAATCAATTCTTCCGAAATGCTATCAACGCGGTTTCTCCGGGAGGTTATGTCCGCCGGGACTTCTTGACAGAAGTCAATGCCCGCGTTTTGTTTAAGCCTTTCCTCAAAGAAGTCCTTCAGCAAGCCAAGAGGGACAATCAAGCCTTTTCGGTCGTTTTTATGGATCTTGACCGGTTCAAGAAATTCAATGATAAATGCGGGCATGTTTTCGGGGATGAAATTCTTAAATATATCGGCAGCAGTTTGCGTTTGACCTTCCAAGATGTTCCTTGCCAAATCTTCCGTTACGGCGGGGATGAATTTGTCGTTGTCTTTCCGGATAAATCTCCGCGGGAAGCCAAGCGGATGATACAATTATTGAAATATAATATGGCCCGGCGTCCCGTTCTTTTTAAGGGTAAGTTTTATAAAATGACAGCCAGCTATGGGATCGCCGGATACCCGCAGGACGGAGAAACGATCGACGATCTGGTCAAGAAAGCGGACATGGCCCAATATGCGTCCAAGAGTCAGGGGCGTAATCTGATCACATTGGCCAATCAAATCAGAAGCCGTAAATTATACCGCCAGCTTCTATATGCTACGGTTACGGGTATTTGGATGCTCCTGCTTGTGCAGACTTGGCCGGATCTGGTAAGACAAACGCAGTTCGCTATAGCCTATTTAACGCCTAGGATCGTTAAGCAGGAAATGGATTCTGTCGTCCTGAAAGACGGGGTGGTTATCAGCGGGAAGATTATCCATGAAACCCATCACAGCTTGACCATGGAATACGATGTGAAAGGCCACAATCTGTCGCTCTACCTGGATAAGGAAATAATCCGGGAAAGAATATACGGCAGCAAGACCGGGGCAAAAGAGCGGTTTGAAAACTATGTCAGGAATTATCCCAATCCACATAAAGATTATGAATAATTCTGGTATAGAAAATTAAATATTATCTGAATGAAAGGTACTCAGACCACATGCGAATCAAAAATATTCTTCAATTGCTGAGAACGGGTATCGTGGCAAGCGGGTGCCTGTTTTTTCTTTTTGTCTCAGGGGTCTTAGCCGAACCAACACCGCCGTCGGAAATACCGAAGAA
>Ga0272441_10002184_pt1 | contig 40246 bp, 33 predicted proteins | sample SSMProp6N_FD_193582 | JGI IMG/M metagenome (GOLD analysis project Ga0272441, IMG submission 193582) | Marine sediment archaeal communities from Little Sippewissett salt marsh, Falmouth, MA, United States - SSM-Prop-6N | ecosystem: Environmental > Aquatic > Marine > Wetlands > Sediment ... | reverse complement strand
CCCCGGAGAGCGCATCGTTATCATCGTTGCCATAGAGATAATCGTTTCCGGTCCCGCCTGAGAGAAGATCGGTACCAGCACCGCCATACAGCCTGTCATCGCCGCCGTTTCCTATGATGGTATCCTTCCCGTCTTCGCCGCACATGATATCGTCGCCGTCCCCGGCAGTCATTATGTCCTTACCTGCCCCGCCGTACACCTTGTTGTCGCCGCTTCCCGCATCGAGCGCGTCATCACCGTTACCTCCGTGAAGGTAGTCGTTGCCTTCTTCTCCGAAGAGTGTATCGTTGCCGTTGTGTCCATAGAGGTAATCATCCCCTGTGCCGCCATACAGCATATCTGTTCCCTTGCCCCCACCAATCCTGTCATTGCCGCCGTTTCCGGTAATGGTATCATCACCGTCATCGCCGTTCAGAACATCGTCATCGTCACCTGCAGTTATTATGTCGTTACCGGCCCCGCCGTAGACCTTGTTGTTACCGCTTCCTGCATCGAGCGCGTCATCACCGTTACCGCCGTTAAGATAGTCGTTGCCCTCCTCGCCGAGCAGCGTATCATTGTCATCCTGTCCATAGAGGTAGTCATTGCCCTTGCCTCCGTAGAGGGTATCGGCACCAGTTCCTCCATAGAGCTTGTCATTGCCGCCTCCTCCTGTGAGGGTGTCGTTGCCGTCGTCACCGCTCATCGAGTCGTCACCATCTTCAGCAATAAGCATGTCATCCCCACTGCCGCCGTAGACCCGGTTGTTACCGCTGCCGGCATGCAGATAGTCATTGTCATCGCCGCCGTGTATATAATCATTTCCTTCCTGTCCGACTATGAAATCACTGCCTTCCTGACCGTAGAGTTTATCGTCTCCGGCCCCGCCTGAAAGGATGTCATTGCCCTCTCCTCCAAGGATGATATCATTGCCTTCTCCTCCATCGGCAAAATCATCTCCCGCGTCAAGGTAGACCTTGTCATTACCTCCTCTTGCATGCACTTCTTCGGCATGGTTCAGTCCTCTGATGGTATCAGCTTCCTCGTAACCGTAGACGATCTCTTTTTCCAGGTAATAATAGTTCAGCCAGGTGGCCAGGTCGCCGAGGTTCGCGTTCTGGTCCCCGTCTTCGTTAAGAATGTAGTCACCTTCGATGTCAAACCCGAGATGATAGATTCCGTCAGCGACCGTATTGATAAGGTTGTCGCCACGGAACCGTATGTTGCCACCGTCGTTCTGGACAAGGTGGTATCCCGTTTCATCGCCGTTGTCTTCATCATCTCCGTGGAGCTCTTCCCACTCCTCGAGATGGTACTCCCTGATATAGGCGTTGATAGCGCGGACATCTTCTACGGATATTCTGCCGTCTTCGGCAACGCCTCTGTTTTCAATGGCTTCAACAATGATGTGGTTCATGCTGTTGGCCGCATCGGCACCGCCATTGATATCATCGGCGGATGTGTTTCTTGCAAGACTGAGGTCACTTTTTACGGTATCGGTCAGCTTATCGAGACCGGTGCCGGTATCGGACTGGTCTACATAAAAATATTGTACCCAATCGGCAAGATCTTCGATGCTTGCGTTCTGTTTGCCGTCTTCATTGAGGATGTAATCACCTTCGATGTCAAACCCGAGATGATAGACTCCGTCAGCTACCGTATTAACGAAATTTCTGCCGAACATCCGTGTCGACGCGCCGTCGCTCTGTACAAGATGGTAGCCGGTTTCCTCACCATTTTCATCATCGCCGTGCAGCTCGATCCATTCTGCTTCGTAGTTATTTTGAATATATCCGTTGATAGCTACTATATCTTCAGCGGATATGGCATTATCTTCCGTGATGCCGGTTTCCCTGATGGCTTCATCGATGATTTCATTCATCCTGTCGGCATTGTCGGCGGCTTCAGCTATCTCTGCGTCGGTGATGTTCCTGTCAAGGCCTTTATCGGCCATGATCGTATCGGTGATTCTGTCAAGGCCGGTATCGGTTGTCGAGTGATCGGTATAGAACTGTGTCAGCCATTCGGCGACCTGCTCGACGGAGGCGTTCGGGTCGCCGTCTTCATTCAGGATGTTGTCGCCCTTGATTTCGAATCCCAGATGATAGATGCCGTCGGCTACAGTATTGATAAGGTTGTCGCCCCGGTACCGCAGGGTCGCCCCGTCATTCTGTACAAGATGGTAGCCGGTTTCCTCGCCGTTTTCATCATCACCATGCAGGTCTATCCATTCCTGCTGATAATGTGTTCTGATGTAAGCGTTTATTTCTCGAACTTCATCAGTGGTAATAACCCCGTTTTTCATTGATCCGGTAGCTTCGACAGCCCCTGTGATAATAGCATTCATGGCTGTGGCAGCTTTTGCTCCGCCCTCGATGTCCTTTTCTGAAATTCTTCCTTCGAGTCCCGGATCGTTTTCAATGGCTTCTACAAGCTGATCAAGCCCTTTATTGGCAGGCTGTAATGGTGCGATTGCCAAATCGGCGGATTTTTGTTCAATCATGACTACAGGGGATGTATTCTTTACTGAGGTAAAGAGTGGTGACGTATAGGGGCTTTTTGTGTATTCCTTGGTAAATTTAAGTAATTTACCAAGGAAGGTAAAGTCAAGGCACCGGACGAGAGGGTCTTGTGTATCCAGTTAATCTTATACGCCAATACGTTTTATTCTCTGTGCGTTGTAGTTGTGGCGTGTTGTTGTTTTTTTAAAAAAAGTAACTATCGTTATCAGCGCGCGATCATTTTTCGTGTCAAGGTTACCTATAATGCACTTTCGACTTGATGACATTTTTAGAAATTCAAAATACTCTCAGGAAGCTTGCTGATCCTGAAAAAGCTGCGCATTATTGTCGTTTTTTCAAGACGGGTGAGGGAGAGTATGGGGAAGGCGACAGATTTCTGGGTATTCGGGTTCCGGTTCTCAGGTCTTATGTCAGGGAGCATCACTATCTTTCATTTTCTGAAATCCTGGATTTTCTCAGATCTCCGTTTCACGAGGAGCGGCTCTATGCCCTGTTTATCCTGGTAAGAAAGTTTGAGAAAGGCAGTGAGGAAGAAAAGCAGGACGTATATTCGCTGTACCTTGAGCACGTTGCGTTTGTCAATAGCTGGGATCTTGTGGACTGTTCGGCACCACATATTGTCGGTGCATGGTTGGAAAAAAGAGAGAAAACGATTCTCTACAGGTTTGCAAAATCAGATGTTCTATGGGAAAGAAGGATTGCGATTCTGTCGACGTTTCATATGATCAGAAAAAACAGTTTTGACGATGCGCTTGCAATTTCAGCACTTTTGATGAATGATTCCCAGGATCTCATACAGACAGCGGTGGGGTGGATGCTCAGGGAGGTTGGAAAAAGGGATATTGGAGCAGAGAAAGCGTTTCTGAGGCAGCACTTGCTGGATATGCCCCGTACGATGCTTCGTTATGCCATCGAGAAATTCCCGGAACACGAAAGAAAACGATATCTTGCTTGCATAAGCGGAGAGGAAATTTCAGATTTGAGGTAGAAAGTTATGACTGACAAAAGAACGGAGGTATGTCAAAAGCAGTGTTTTCATCCCGAGATGGTTGCCACCGTCAGGGAGTCAATGATGACAAAGGCAACGCTGCAGGACCTTGCGGAACTCTTCAAGGCGTTAGGTGATCATACCAGGGTGAAAATTCTCAACGCGTTGTATCACTCCGAACTGTGTGTGTGTGATCTTACGGATATTCTGGAGATGAACCAGTCGGCGGTTTCACATCAGTTGCGGGTGTTGAGGGCCGGAAAGATTGTAAAGAGCAGAAAAGATGGAAAGAATGTGTATTACTCACTTGATGACAAGCACATCTTCAAACTTCTGGATCTTGGATCGGAACATGTACTTGAGGCGAAATTGTAAGAGCAACGACTTATTTTTTTTGACTGAACATGTGAATGTATTATCATATGTGTATATGTTAGGCAGTAAAATATGAGACGTCATGAATGATTTTGTAAGCGTATTGTACGAGTTACTCCAGGCATCCTGGGGTATACTCCTGGAATCGGCACCATATATTCTGCTGGGTTTTTTTGTCGCTGGACTTCTCAGGGCGTTTCTTCCTGAGGATTTTGTGGCGAAGCATCTTGGCGGAAGAGGAGTGAAAAGTATAGTTAAAGCTTCCGCTTTCGGTATTCCGATTCCTTTGTGCAGTTGCGGAGTTGTTCCCGCGGCAGCAGGTTTGAAAGAACAGGGTGCAGGAAAGGGTGCCGTGGCCTCGTTTCTTGTTTCCACTCCTGAAACCGGTGTGGATTCAATAGCCGTCACCTATGCGCTTCTTGATCCACTCATGACGGTGATACGACCTGTTGTATCTTTTTTTACGGCAATAGCGGCAGGTATCGCGGTATCGTTCACTGAAGGAAAGGGGGGCGGTAGAGTAAATACAGGAGTATCATCTCCTGATTCCCGTTCCTCATGCGCCAGCTCCTGCTGTTGCGAAAAGAATGCCCAAGAGAAAAAAACGTTTGTCGGGAAGCTGAAAGAGGGGATGGGGTTTGCCTTTAATGATCTCCTGAATGATATCGGCAAGTGGTTTCTGTTAGGTGTTTTGCTGGCTGGAGTCATCTCTGTTTTCATTTCCCCCGAACTGCTCATGAAGTTTGTTGGCAACGAGTATCTTTCGATGATCGTGATGCTCGCAATAGCCGTGCCGCTTTATGTGTGTGCGACAGCCTCCACCCCGATTGCAGCCGCGCTTGCCCTGAAAGGTATTTCCCCAGGCGCAGCCCTTGTGTTTCTTCTGGCAGGGCCGGCGACAAATGTAGCGTCACTTACCGTCGTTTCGGGTATTCTGGGCAAAAAAGCGACAGTTGTCTACCTTGGTGTGATAATCGTGTTATCGTTTGTTTCCGGTGTTCTTGTCAATCATCTTTACAGTTATCTGGGGCTTGATATTTTCGACTGGATTCATCGGGGAAGCGGGTCTGAAGGAGGGTTTCTTCCGGTGATTTTCGCTATTCTGCTGCTGGTTCTGATAGGTAGGACATTTCTGGTTTCAAAGAAGGCATAACTCTCGGCATGTATCCCGAAAAGCTTTTCCGCGGCGTGACAGGTAGAAGCGTTGAGGTGGTATTTCTGTTTGATCGTTCTTGTTTCTCAAACATGCTGTGTATTTTATGACAAACGCTGAGCTATGATTTTTTGGAAATTCAAAGGTATCTGTCTTGTCGCGTTGCTCTCTTTTTTTCTCGGTGGCTGCGCCTCAACCCTCGTGGGTTCTCTGGAAGAACTTCACGAACCTCCTGTAGAAGCTTTCTTTGTAACCGATCGCAACGATACCGGTCTGAAGGATCCCGGAGAGAAATACGGTAAACAGCGCGGCTCGGTATCCTACGGGATCTGCAGAGTATCCATTCCTCTCGATCATCGCATCGGGAAACTCGAAAGTCCCACATTCAGAAAGGACGTTGAGGAGCACATCGTGCTTGTCGATCTGTCCGTTCTTGAAAAAAAAGATTTTTATTCGGAGGTTTCCAACGCAGTGAACCATTCTGGCGAGAAGGCTATGCTTCTTTACGTGCACGGTTATAATGTGACGTTTGAAAAGGCGGCCAGAAGAATGGTTCAGATTGTCGATGATCTTGATTTTAAGGGCATTCCGGTTTTCTACAGTTGGCCGTCTCAGGGAAGTGTCGGAGGATATCCTGCTGATGAAGCCAGTGTCGAATGGTCGGAACAGAACCTTGGGAATTTTCTCGCGGAAGCTGCCCGGATTTCTGGTCTGGATACCTTGTATCTTTTGGCCCACAGTATGGGAAATCGTGCCTTGACTGGTGCTTTCCTGGATCTTGTCAGGGAAAAGCCGCATTTGAAAAGCCGTTTCAAGGCGCTGCTCCTGACCGCTCCGGATATTGATTCCGAGGTTTTCAGAAGGGATATCGGGCCGGGTCTCGCGGGTTCAGGGGCCGCGATTACCCTTTATGCATCAAGCAGGGACAGGGCATTGAAGCTCTCGAAAAGACTTCACGGATATCCAAGGGCCGGTGATGTAGACGGTTCTCCCCTGATCGTTCCTGGTATTGAGACGATAGACGCTACCCATGTGGATACAAGTTTTCTCGGTCACTCCTATTATAACGGTTCGAGATCGGTATTGTCGGATATGTTCTACATTCTCAATGAGGCTCTTCGGGCGGAGCAACGGTTTTCACTTGAACCGGTCGATACGCCTGAGGGGCGGTACTGGAGATTCAAGGAGTAGAAGTGGTGTTATTATTTATTATTCAGCATAATTTGAAATGTCTGGCTCAGGTATGATAAAGGCGATATTGTGGGATAACGACGGGCTTCTTGTCGATAGCGAATCAATCTTTTTCGAACATACAAGAGCTGTCTTCGCCGAATTTGGATTTGAACTCAGCCAGGAGTACTGGGGAATCGAGTATCTTGGTAAAGCCAGGCATACCCGACAGGTCGCTGAAGAGTTTGGCATGGTGCCCGATCTGATTGATCGTGTCATTTCGTTGCGAGACCGCCGGTTTCTCAAGGCATTGCACCGTTCGGTTCCTCTGAGACCGAAAGTTCGCGAAACACTTGATATGCTTTCAGGGCGTCTGAAACAGGGGGTGGTAACGGGGAGCCCTCGCGAAAAAGTAGAGCTGATGCACCGTTCAAGCGGTCTTGCCGGTTATTTTGATCTGATAGTGACCCACGATGATGTGACTGAAGCCAAGCCGCATCCCGAGCCCTATCTTTTCGCGCTTCAAATTCTTGGACTCAAACCGGAAAACGTTCTTGCTGTTGAGGATTCTGAAAGGGGGCTCGCATCGGCATATGCAGCCGGAATACCCTGTGTTGTCGTGCCGAATTATCTGACGCGGGTGCAGAGATTCGAGCATGCGCATGCAATCGAAGAAGATGTGTCGGGAGTGTTGACATATCTGGGATGGTGATGCTGTGCAAACAGAGCATTGAACCTATTCCCACGGGTACGGTTTCACGGAGCTTAGTCGCTGGTCATATCTTTACAGATATCGAACGTTTTCAGTTCCTCTGCGAGGAATTGTCCTGTATATGACCCTGCATTCGCGGCAATCTCTGCGGGAGTGCCTTCTGCGACAAGTTGTCCTCCTTTCTCTCCGCCTTCGGGTCCGAGATCGATGATCCAGTCAGCGTTTTTGATGATATCGAGGTTGTGCTCGATAATAATGACGGTGTTGCCTTTGTTGACCAGTCTCTGCAGAACATCAAGCAGATGCTGGATATCCTGGAAGTGCAGGCCTGTTGTGGGTTCATCAAGAATGTAGAGGGTTTTGCCTGTTTGTACTTTTGCAAGTTCGGCGGAGAGTTTAATCCGCTGCGCTTCTCCTCCTGAAAGCAGTGGAGAGGGCTGGCCAAGTTTTATATACCCAAGCCCGACGCTCTGCATGGTGGAGAGGATGCGTTTTATGCGGGGGAAGTCCGAAAAGAACGCAACAGCATCTTCGACGGTCATGTCCAGAACGTCTGCAATGGATTTGCCTTTGTACTTGACCTGGAGGGTTTCCCGGTTATAACGCCGGCCCTTGCACGAATCACACTGGACATAGACATCCGGCAGAAAGTTCATTTCGATTTTTTTCGTTCCCGCTCCCTGGCAGGATTCGCAACGCCCCCCTCTGACATTGAAGCTGAACCTTCCCGGCTTGTAACCCCGGATCTGTGCTTCGGGAAGCAACGCGAAAAATTCTCTTACATAGGTGAACGCCCCGGTATAGGTCGCGGGGTTCGAACGAGGAGTCCTTCCTATAGGAGACTGGTCCACATTGACCACCTTATCGATATACCTGATTCCTTCGATGGTGTCATAGGGAAGGGTAAGCAGTTTTGAACGGAAAAAATGCCTGGCGAGAATCGGATGCAGTGTCTCGTTTATGAGGGTTGACTTACCGGACCCGCTAACGCCGGTAATGCAGATGAGTGTGCCGAGGGGAAGCCTGATATCGATGTTTTTCAGATTGTTTCCCCTGCATCCCTGAAGCGTGATTGCGTTTGTTTCGTCGTTTTTTTCGCTGGTTTTTTCTGAGCAAACCGTTTTCTCGCCTCTGAGGTATGCCGCTGTTACGGATTTTTCAGACAGTTTTGACGCATGGCCATGCGCTACGATTTCTCCACCATGCTCACCTGCTCCGGGTCCGAGATCGACGATCTCATCGGCCATAAGCATGGTATCTTTATCGTGCTCGACGACAAGGACGGTATTACCTATGTCGCGTAGCCGCAGCAGCGATTCTATAAGCTTCATATTGTCTCGCTGGTGCAGACCGATGCTGGGTTCATCAAGCACGTAGAGTACTCCGCTCAGTTGTGATCCGAGTTGAGATGCCAGCCGGATTCTCTGGGCTTCGCCTCCTGAAAGTGTCTGAGAGCCCCTGCTCAGGCTAAGATAGCCTAACCCGACGTTGAGAAGGAACTCAAGGCGTTTGGTTATTTCATGAAGGATCGGAGTGGCGACAAGTCGTTCTTTGTCCGTCAGATGAACAGGAAGAGCGTTAAAGAAATCAAGGGTTTCCTGCAACGGCAGGGATTCAAGTTCATGAATGTTCAGGTCGTTAATCGTAACATGCAGACTTTCTCTGCGAAGCCTTGCACCGCCACATGCAGGACAGGGCTGCTTTAGCATGAACCCTTCGCACCACTCCCTGATTTTCGATGAGTTCGAGTTTTTCAGCATCTCAGCAACGTAAGCAACGGCGCCCGGGAATATCTGTGGATAGACTGATTCTTTTCCAGCATAGCTGTAGGTGACATCAAGTGTCGTTGTGCCGGACCCATTCAGCAACATGTCGGTAGCTTCGGATGGTATATTTGCAAGTGGAGTGTCCAGAGTGAAACCGTATTGTTTCGCAACCGCTTTTATTATGTGCCAGAGATTACGCTTTCCCGGTTTTCCAAAAGGCTCGATAGCCCCCTGGTTCAGGGAAAGATTTCTGTCAGGTATCATCAGGTCGGAAGAAAGATTTTTTATTTCTCCAAGACCGTTGCACTCAGGGCACGCTCCATAGGGCGAATTGAAGCTGAAATTGTTCGGGGCCAGAGTGTCGAGTGGGGCGGAACCGTCCGAGTATGCGAATTTGGTGCTGTAGGAGCGCTCTTCCACGCTGCTTTCAAGTGGAGCGCAAATGACTGCTGATTTATGTTCCGACATGCTGACGGCAAGGGATACCGCCTGCTTAAGGCGTTCTCTGATGTCATGCTGAATGACAAACCTGTCGACTACCAGTTCGATGTTATGACTTTTGTAACGTTCGAGCTGCATGCCTTTTTCCATCTCGCTGAACTGCCCGTCTATGCGCACTCTGAGGAACCCTTTCAGCAGAAGTCTTTCGAAGAGTTCCCGGTAATGGCCTTTTCTGCCGGTTATGAGAGGAGAAAGGATGGAGACTTTTGTTTCTTCAGGAAGGGAAAGAATAGCGTCAGTGATCGAATCTTCGGATTGTTTCCGGAGCACTTCTCCCGTGACAGGATCATGGCATTTTCCTGTTTTCGCATAGAGCAGGCGGATGAAATCGTGTATTTCTGTAATGGTTCCTACTGTCGAGCGGGGAGATCGGCTGGTGCTTTTCTGGTCAATTGCGATAACCGGGGAGAGTCCTTCTATCAGATCGACATCAGGTCGCTCTATATTGCCGATATATTGACGTGCGTAGGCCGAAAGGGTTTCCATGAAGCGCCGTTGTCCTTCAGCATAGATCGTGTCAAACGCCAGGCTTGATTTACCTGATCCGGAGATTCCCGTAATAACGACGAATTTGTTTCGCGGAATCTCAAGCGAGATGTTCTTGAGATTGTGAACTCTCGCTCCCCGTATGCTGATGTGGCTGAATGCTGACATGTAGGCTTTGCTGCTCGAATGTAAGAGGTGCTATATATTAAATCCTGAACTACAAAACAAGGTGGAGAAGTGGAATGGAAAACAGATTGGCGAGGGAAAGAAAAGCCCGGGGAGTGAGATGATTGCATCAGTTGTTTCATAACTCACTCACTAAGGGGTGGTAAGCGGCTGATGCTGCCGGGGCATATCTTTTGTGATATACACCGGCAGCGATGGATTTTTTGACTCTTATGGGGCTTGGTCAGCTGTCAAGTTTCTTGTGGCAGAACCACCAGTCGTAGCACTCGTACTGTTCGGGTCGCTTTTTTGCATCCTCTACATTATTTGCCGGAGGAATAATGACACGGTCTTTCAGCAGAGCATTGTTCGGCCAGTCAGCCGGCGTTGCGACTTTATTGTTGTCGGAGGTCTGCAAGGCCTTTACCGCACGGAGGATCTCGTCCATATTACGGCCGATTTCCTGTGGATAGTAGAGCACCAGCCTGACTTTTCCTTCAGGATCTCCAACAAAAACGGCTCGCACAGTATTGCTTCCTTTTCCCGGATGCAGCATTCCGAGCTGGTTTGCGATATGGTCATTGGCGGCAATGATTGGAAATGTTATGTCGACATCCATGTTTTCCCTGATCCATTCTACCCATTTGATATGTGAGAATACCTGGTCAACACTCATGCCTATCAGTTTGCAGCCGATTTTTTCAAACGCTTCGTTTCTTTGCTGAAATGCGATAAATTCGGTTGTGCAGACCGGAGTGAAGTCGGCAGGGTGGCTGAAGAGTACGAACCATGATCCCTTCAGGTCACCGGGAATGTTCATGGGGCCATGAGTCGTCTGGACATTGAGTTCAGGAAAGATGTCTCCAAGCAGAGGCATTGAAATGTCGAAATAGAGTTCATCTTCTGTCTGATGTGACATGATAGGTTCCTTTTGTTTTTTTATGCTATCTGTAGCTGTATCGACTGAACATATATAATGAAAATAGAACACGCATAATTCCTAAGGAGTTGCATAACCAAACCTGATTTTTCAAGAGATCCTCATCAGAGTTCGAGAAGATTGCATCCGGTGTTACAGAATTTTCTGGCTACAGCGAGATTTGGGGTTGATGCACGTAATTTTATTCAGCATAAACTATCAAGTGAGCAGGAAAAATACAGGGTCAGTGTGATTTTGTTGTTGAAAATACAGTAATCAAGGTTTCAGATCGGAGCGTCAAGGGGGATTTTACTTAGACCTGACTTGAGCGTCTATGCCAGTTACCTGCGTAACATTTCTCTGTTTCCAATCATTGAACGCAAGTTTGGTACGATGCGCAAAAGCAGCAAGGGCCTGGCTGTCACCGAGATGTTCGTGCAGAGCCTGAGTTTCTTTATGGATGGCACCATCCGCCATCTGAGCTGGTTTGATCAGCTTAAGGCTGATGGTACGTATGCTGACCTGCTCGGTACCGATCGACTTGCTTCGTCGCATGTCGTCAAGCGCTTTATAGGAGCCTTTTCTTTTTGCCGGGTCTACCTGTTCCGGCGGTTGCTGCAGGATATGTTTCTCTGGCGCCTGAAGCACACCAAGCCGGAAGTGATCATACTCGGCATTGATACGACGGTTCTGGACAATGACGATGCAGAGAAACGCCACGTTGTGCAACCGACGTACAAGAAGGTCAAGGGGTTTCAGCCGTTGCAATTGACCTGGGGACGGCATGTGGTTGATGCCGTATTCCGTGGTGGCAAGAAACATTCGAACCATGGTGATACGGTCGATCAGATGTTGGTGCATGTGGTTGAGAATATCCGTAAAGAGTATCGTGAAGAGGTTCCGGTCATCGTGCGTATGGATGCGGGTTTTTATGATGACGAACTGTTTGAGACCTGCGAGTACCTGAAAATCGGTTATCTGTGTGGTGGCAAGCAGTACCGTAATGTGCTTGATGAAGCAACCGATGCCGTTGACTGGCAGGCCCTGAAAAAAGCCGATGACAGCAAGAAAAGCTGGATGTATACTGACATGCTTTGCCAGCAGCGGAGTTGGCGCAAAGAACGTCGTACGATCTTCAGCACGCTCTGGGAAGACGATGGCCAGTATGTGCTGGGAGACCTGTGCCGTGATACAGTCATCATCACTAATCTGGGCATGGGTGAACCTATCGATGCACAGTTGCGGAAAACTGGCCGTACACCATGGCTTGAAGCTGGGACAATTTTGGCACGCTACCATGATCGTGGGACAGATGAACTGACCAACCGAGCTGAAAACCTTTGGACACGAGCAGTTGCCATTCAAGCGCTTCAATGCCAATGCGGCATGGTACTCCATGATGGTGCTGGGCAACAACCTTTTCGAGTCGTTCAAGGAAGATGTCACTGAAGCGGTTATCCCGGTGTCGGTCTATGCTGATACTTTTCGCCGCAGGTTCATCGATACAGCCGGCAAATTGGTCCGCCATGCCGGCAAGCTCGTCATGAAAGTCAACCTTGTTGACTTTGTTCGCCTGAAATTTGACCGACTGTATGAGAAATGCCTGACCGGCCTGCCGCAACTCTGTTAAAACGATGGGATCAGTGCGTCTATGCAGAGGAAAAACCGTATTGACAGAGGGAGAGATGCTTGATATGCTGCTTTAAGGAGCCGAGTTTAATGTCAAGTCGGTTCAGCAGACAAAGCCAATTGTGAAAAAGCGCAAATCAGTGCCTTCCGCTTGGCTGCAAGAGTCAAAACAATGGCGATCCAGTGCGAATCGCTCAATTTAGGGGAAAAAGTATTACCTTATGTATAAGCGGTTTTAACGCTTTCTCCGGCAACATTTTTTGCAATGAATGAACAGAAAAATCCTTAATCGTTTTCTTGGCAGATTTGGTTATGAAGTTAGCAAAAAAAGACCGCATCTGGATCCGGCAAAGGAGTATGAGCTTCATCAATATCTGAAAGATGACGGCTCTTTTGATTATGAAGAATACAAAAAGACCCAGGTTGCAGCCAACAAAAAGAAGGTTAAACAGGTCTGGGCAAAAGAGGAAAATATTTCCTTTGTTTCAGAGCATCTTAAAAGTCATATAAGTTCTCTCAACTTCGGAATTTGTCATGGGAGCAGACGTGGACAAGAGCAGGAGTGGTTTAGAAAATGTCTTGCCTGCGATGTTATTGGGACTGAAATTTCTGATACAGCAACACACTTCCCCCATACCATTCAATGGGATTTTCATGAAGTAAAACCTGAATGGAAAAATGCTGTAGATTTTATTTATAGCAATTCATTTGATCACAGCTACAATCCGGAAAAATGTCTCAATGCCTGGATGAGCTGTATCCGCAGCAAGGGCCTTTGCGTCATAGAGCATAGCGGTCATGATTCCCATGCAACGGTTGTTGATCCATTTGGGGCTTCGATTGCACAGATGCCTTACCTTATTCTTCGTTGGGGCCAAGGTGACTACTGGGTGCGTGAGCTTGTTGAAGCTCCTTATAAGCCATCGTATATACGTTATCTTTATTTCCTGATTATCGAAAAACGATAGTTGGAGCGATATTACATAGTAACGCAACCCTTGCGACGGGGAGGCGTGCAAGAGGTATTCGGAACAGGCTACAATATCATAGTTCAGTCGTGTTGGGTGCCAGAACTACACTTGCGCAGGATTGTCCCAGTACTCTCCGTAGATGCCAAACCGGTTTGCATTACAGTCATTGACTGCTATTGTCGGGAATGTTATCTATCTCCACATCGAGGTTCTCCCTGATCCATTAAGCCCTCTGATATGAGAAACACCTGATCGACGCTCCTACCGACCAGCTTGCAGCCGATTTTTTCAAACTCTCGGTTTTATTTACTGGAAAGCAACAAACTTAGTTGTACTTACCGGAGTGTTATCGGCAGGATGTCTGAAAAGCGTGAACGTTACGGTACCTGTGTATGACCAGGTGCCGTAACGCCGGACTTCAGGATTGTAGCGCGGCCCTTGCGGCAGCAAGACGTGCGATAGGTATCCTGAATGGACTGCATGATACATAGTTCAGTCCCAGGGCATGGCAGAATTCCACGGATGCGGGGTCCCCCCCGTGCTCTCCGCAGATACCCAGTTTGATCTCTTTTTTTGCTTCACGGCCCTCTTTGGAAGATATTCTGATCAAACGTCCTATTCCCTTTGTATCGATGGACTCAAAGGGATTGCGTGCAAAAATATCCTGGTTCTGATATGCCGGAAGGAACTGCCCGGAATCGTCCCGGCTCATGCCCATTCCCATTTGTGTGAGGTCGTTGGTGCCGTAACTGAAAAAGTCAGCGGCTTTGGCGATTTCATCTGATGTCAGGGCAGCTCTCGGCACTTCGATCATTGTCCCGACCAGATATTGTATGCCGACTTCCTGTTCGGCCATAACACTTCTGGCAATCTTGTGAATGATTTCACTGGTTATTTCAAGCTCTCTGACGGTGCTTACAAGCGGAACCATGATTTCCGGAACGATATCGTTGCCCTCTTTTTTGATTTTACAGGCGGCTTCAAAAACAGCTCTCACCTGCATAGCAGGAATTTCAGGATAAATGATTCCCAGACGACATCCCCGCAGTCCGAGCATGGGGTTGAACTCGTGCAGGCTTTCGATTCTGTGTTTGACTTCATCAACGGGTTTGCCAAGTACTGCTGCGAGTTCCTTGATCTCCTTTTCTTCCTGCGGAAGGAATTCATGAAGGGGAGGGTCGAGCAGTCTTATGGTTACCGGGCGCGCCCCCATGGCCTTGAACAATCCGTAAAAGTCTTCTCGCTGGTAAGGCAGCAATTTATCGAGAGCTTCCTGACGGCCAGTGATGTCTTCAGCCAGGATCATCTCCCGCATTGCGTCTATCCGGTCGCCTCCGAAAAACATATGCTCGGTTCTGCACAACCCGATGCCTTCTGCACCGAGCCTGACGGCGAGTTCCGCCTGATCCGGCTGATCTGCGTTTGCTCTCACCCGGAGTTTGCGGTATTTGTCTGACCATTCCATGAATCGATCAAAAATCTGCCAAACCGGAGCCTGTTCAGGTTTAAGGGTTTTGTCTGCAAGGACTGCTATAACCTCTGAATTGCGGGTTTTTATCTCACCGGCCAAGACCTCACCGGTACTGCCGTCAATGGAAATAGGGTCACCTTCATGGAGCACGATGTCATGTCCGTCGATCCGGAGCTCTCCTTTCTCGTAATCGATATTGAGCGCCCCGCATCCTGCTACACATACCTTGCCCATCTGGCGGGCAACCAGCGCGGCGTGTGAGGTCATACCGCCCCGTTCTGTAAGAATTCCCTCCGAGATCGACATACCCTGAATGTCTTCGGGCGAGGTTTCAATTCTTACGAGGATTACCTTTTCACCGCGTTCATTTGCCTGTTGAGCGTCGTCAGCGTTAAAGTATATATTGCCGGTCGCCGCGCCCGGTCCGGCGTTGAGACCTGTGGCAAGATGCTTTCCTGCTTCGATGGTTTTCTTTTTTTCTGCGGGATCGAATACCGGTCTGAGCAGCTGGTTGAGCTGATCCGGCTCAATGCGCAGCAGCGCTTCCTTTTCGTCGATCAGGCCTTCCATGCACATATCATAGGCGATTCTGATAGCGGCAAATCCTGTTCTTTTTCCTACCCTGCACTGCAGCATGAAGAGTTTACCGTTTTCTATGGTAAATTCAACATCCATCATGTCCCGGTAATGCTGTTCGAGCTGAGTACGAATAGTGTCCAGCTCCTGGTATATCTCAGGATTTTCCTCTTGAAGGAGTCTTATTTTCAGCGGGGTTCTTGTTCCTGCGACGACATCTTCACCCTGGGCATTCATCAGGTATTCACCATAGAAGGTGTTTTCACCTGTCGCGGCGTCTCTTGTGAACGCCACACCGGTGCCGGAGGCTTCTCCCATGTTACCGAACACCATCGCCTGGATATTGCAGGCGGTTCCCCACCAGCCGGGGATATTGTTCAGTTTCCGGTAAACGACTGCGCGCTCGTTGTTCCAGCTTTCAAATACCGCACTGATTGCTCCCCGCAGTTGCTCCATGGGATCTTCAGGAAAAATCGTGCAGGTATGTGCCTGAATTGCCGCTTTGTATGCCGAGACAATATATTTCAGATCTTCCGTATCGAGTTCTGTGTCAAGTTGTTTGCCAAGGGCTTTTTTCCTTTCTTCCAGGATTACTTCAAACGGATCTTTTTGCTTGCTGTCGGAAGGTTTGAGGCCAAGTACTACATCACCGTACATCTGGATAAAACGACGGTAACAGTCCCACGCGAATCTCGGATTTCCCGATTTTTTCGCAAGCCCTTCGACACTTCTGTCATTAAGACCGAGGTTGAGTATCGTATCCATCATTCCCGGCATCGACGCTCTTGAACCTGATCGCACTGACAGCAGAAGAGGCTCATCGGGGTCACCGAATTTCTTGCCGAGGTACTCTTCAAGTTTTTTTAGCGCTTCGGGAATGTAGGTTTCGAACAGTTTTTCCGGATAGGTTTTCTGATTGTCGTAGTAGTGTGTGCAGACCTCTGTAGAGATGGTAAAGCCGGGAGGCACTGGTAGGCCTATATTAGCCATTTCAGCAAGGTTCGCTCCTTTGCCTCCAAGCAGGTTTTTCATGGAAGCGTCACCGTCAGCAGCGCCTCCGGAGAAGCTGTAGATATAATTTTTGTCGGTGGAATCCTGTGAGGCGAGTTGGGCGTCGGGCATTTTTTGAATTATTGACTATATGTTGAAAATCGACAAAAAAGAGTCGAAAGGCTTGTGCAAAGCAGAATAAGAATTTCTACCTTTGTTACATTAAAATAAACCTTAATGTAACAAAAAAAGGGTTCTTGTTGTGCCGGAACCTTGATATTGACAGGGATAACCGTATAAAAGCAATGGGAACAGAACTCATTATTTTTCTTTTGCAGGTTTTGCGCATTGCTGTGCCCTATGTCCTTACATCTGTTGGTGCCACCTTTTCAGAACGGGGCGGTGTAATCAACCTCGCACTCGAGGGTATGATTCTTGCTGGTGCATTCGGAGCAGCTGTGGGACAACATTTTTCCGGATCCGCCACTACCGGGATCTTTGCAGGTCTTCTCTGCGGTTTTCTGGTGGCACTCCTTCATGCGTTTATCACCGTTTCCCTGAAGGCAGACCAGATAGTGACCGGTATCGCGATAAATATTCTGGTCATGGGAGCAACCCGTTTCGGATTGAGTGTTCTTTTCGGAAGCTCAATGAATTCTGAGAGGATTGACGGTCTGCATGTTTCACATCTCCTTTTTGACCCGATAGTTATTGTCGCTCTGGCGTCAGTTGTCATTGGACATTATGTGCTTTTCAAGACACCTTACGGGCTCAGGCTTCGTTCCGTCGGAGAGAGTGCCGAGGCAATCGATGCTGCCGGAATACGGGTGCTGCCGATGCGATATTCCGGGGTGCTGATTTCCGGTATGCTCGCTGCTCTTGCCGGTGTGTTTCTCGCGTTTCAACAACACAGTTTTACCGACAATATGTCAGCCGGCAGGGGATATATCGCTCTTGCAGCAATGATTGTCGGAAAGTGGACACCTGTCGGAGCTGCTCTTGCAAGCGTTACGTTTGCCGGAGCAGAATCTCTCGAGATGTGGTTGCAGACAGGCTTGATCCCTTCACAGCTTATTCAGGCGCTGCCGTATGTGATGACACTTCTTGTGATGGCCGGTTTTGTCGGCAAATCACGGGCGCCTCGTGAGCTCGGCGTGCCGTATGAGAAGTAGGGGGAGAAGTCAAAAATCAAAAGTAAAAAGTCAAAAAGAGAGCTTCGGGGAGAGAAAATCAGTAGGCAGCCTCCAATCGGCAGTAGGCAAAGGTGAGCAAATAGTGGCAAGTGACGAGAAAATAGTAGGAGTGGATGGCTCGTCACTCGTTACCTGTCACTTGTCACTGCTGTCAGGCTAAAGCAACCACTGCGTTGACCAGCTTCTCGATGCCTTTTGCAACATCCTTTATTGTCGGTCCGAGCATATAGGCCGGAGTGCTGATGATTTTCCCTTCATTACTGGCATGTATGTTGTAAACCTGGCATTTTACATGTGTCGCGCCGACAGCCTCGATGTTTTCCGCGCTTTTTTTGTCTCTGCCTATGGTTACTTCTACATGATCTTTTCCAAGCACTTTTGCCGCTATTACCGGTGAGATGCAGATAAAGCCAAGCGGTTTTTTTGCCTCATAGAAGGTTCGGACAGCCTGCTCAACTTCGGGAAGCACGGTGAATTCTGCGCCTTTGAAAGCATAATCAGAGAGGTTTTTTGCTGCACCGAACCCCCCCGGAAGGATCAGTGCGTCGAGGTTGAGCGAATCGATATCTTTCAGGTTTTTTATGTTTCCTCTGGCAATCCGGGCTGACTCAACCAGTACATTGCGTGTTTCTCCTTTCATCTCATCACCGTTTGCATGATTGATGACATGATACTGGTCGATATCGGGTGCGATGCATACGGCTTCAGCGCCTGCAATGTCAAGAGCTAAAAGGGTTAGTACAGCTTCGTGGATTTCCGTTCCGTCCATTACTCCGCAGCCGGACAGAAGAACACCGATTTTTTTCATGATGGAACAGGATTTCAGTTATAAAAAGTACGATATGATGGCTGCTATGATATTGTAGATGATAAAAGCCCAGAAAAGCAGCAGCAGTATTTTAAAGTTCATGGCAAGCTGAGTTGATCGTTTCTAAACGTGCTCGATAGCAATAACGTACATAGAGATACCCGCTTGCGGGAAAGCTTTTCTGCAACATTCTGCAAGCTATAGAAAATAAAGTGAAGCAGCTTATCATCCGATTGTAAATATAACGGAAAGATCGCAAAACGCGAGCATCCCGAGGAGACGTCCGGACGTTACCCTCTGTGTGGCGGTAACAACGGGATAACTCCCGACGGCTAATAAAGGTGAGCACTAAGAGCAACGAAACAATCGACTCTGCTGTTGTCTATTTGATAAAGGTATTTTTTGATCTCTTGTTTAAACCAGCAGACATGCTGGATAAGAGGAGAAAGTTATGTCAATGCAACGGTTATGCTTTTTCAAGACAGGTTCATACCCGTTTCCATACACAACCAGAGGATCTGATACTGCACTTACGGTCTCTTACCATAAAGGAGAGCCGTCACTCGCTTTTCTGACGCAGACCGGGCACGAGGCAGATATAGTATTTTTGCGTCTTTTCCGCCAAAAATCTCACGAAACAGGACGTTTTCGCTCACCGCAGAATTACCGGAGAATATCCGGAATTGCCTATGACAAGTTCCAAAACAGGCTCTGGGCGACCGGGGGAGCGGGGTCGCCCAATGAACATGCTGACAGCATCATCGGGATAGATGCGGATTCAGGTGCTCATGTTGACACGATCATCGTACCGTTTTCCGACAGTCACGCGCTTGCCTTTAACGGCCAGTATTTTCTGCGTTCCGACGGCAGCGTGCTGGAGATGATCGACCGATCCGGAAATATTCTCGCGACCTTGCAAGTGCCTATCGGTTCCAATTGCAGGGGGCTGAGTTCAGCTCCCTGGACCTATATCGCGAGCGATACCTTATCAAACAAGCTGGTGATACTGAGCCTTTTCGGACAGGTCGTGGCCGAGTGTGATGCGCCACCGGGCGAACCGGGCGGTATAGAGGCTGTCGCGTTTGACAGTATTCAGGATTATTCAATGCTTGGCCAGTTCCCTGAATCTTCTGTCGATCCTTCTATTCCCTGGAGTCCTGAGCCCTGGAATTTCCGTCATACGGTGTATCTGGCGAACCAGAAGGATCAGACGATTTATTTTGGCTATTTTTATAGATGAAAATCGTGTTGCGACGTGACGCAACACAGGATGCTTCTGTTAACGTAATGCGTATAAACGCATGCAGACTATCGATCCGGAAAATTTCAGCGCAATTGTTTTTTTTACCGGCGCGGGCATGTCGGCTGAAAGCGGCGTTCCGACCTACCGTGGCAAAGGAGGAATCTGGGGGTCTTACAGTATTGACGAGTATGCCTGCCAGAAGGCATTTGAGCGCGATCCTGCAAAGGTGCTGGGTTTTCATGAAAAACGTCGTCGATCAGTACTTGACTGCGAACCTCACGAGGGGCACAGGGTGATTGCCGGTATGCCGGGTGTCCGGGTTGTGACCCAGAATATCGACGGGATGCACCAGAGAGCCGGATCACGCGACGTCATCGAGCTGCACGGCACTCTCTGGCGTCTTCGCTGTCAGAACTGCGGGAGCAGAAAAGAGGACTGCGGAGAATCATATGAGTCAACCCGTTGCGTCTGCGGCTCCTGGCTGCGTCCTGACATTACCTGGTTTGGCGACATGCTCGATGCGGTGGTTATGAACCGGGCGTCGGAGGTTATCGCGAGCTGTGATCTTTTCATCTCTGTCGGGACATCCTGCATTGTCTGGCCTGCCGCAGGCTTTCCTGCTCTTGCCCGGGATTCTGGCGCCTACTGCATCGAGATCAACCCCGAGCCTTCCGGAGCGACAAGCTATGATAGGGTTATCGAGGGGGTCGCGGGGGAGGTGCTGCCGGAGTTGTTCAGCAAAAGCTGAAGAGTTGTTGATTTGTTGAACTGTTGAATCGTTGAATTGTTTGGGAAAGAGAGATAGTGCTGAGTGTTTATGTGAAGATAGCTGGAGCAGTGACGAGTAACGAGGATAAGGCAAAATGTCTGAATGGCTGGGGTTAGCTGGATAGCGAGATAGCTATCTGGCCAATCAGCTATCCAGCTATTTATAATTTAGACTGCTGACTAATACATCCACGGAATGAACTTCTTGACCCTCTCGGCGTATTTCTTGTATTCGGGGTGGCGCTCTGTGAGCCAGCTTTCCTCCTTGCCTGCCTTGAAGGAGAAAAAGAGAAACGCTGTTATGAGGAGCAGCAGGTGGGAGAGGCTGAGGGTGTAGCATACCCAGCCAAAACCGAGAAACAGCTGACTGCTGTAGAGCGGATGGCGGACAAGGCTGTAGACTCCTGTAGTGACCAGTTTATTGTGAGCGACAGGATAGGGGAGCGGAGTAATGTAGTTTCGCAGATTGTGCGACCCCAGAGCACCCAACAGTAGGGCAACCATGCCGCAGCAGAGCAGCATGATCATGCGCAGGAGCTGAAAGCTTTCAGCAGCTGAGCTCCATAATGGATTCCATATGGGCGTCAGGATAAAGAGCAGGATGAGCAGAAACTGGAGCACGACAAGGTACCTGCCTTTTTTTTCTTTCAGTAATCCAGCGCCATCATTTTTTTCATTGTTCATGAGTGTCGGAAATATTTATCTTCAAAAGCACAATTATGTAGCATAGTTTGATGTGGGTTCTTTCTGGCCACATTGAAAGTACAGATGTTTCAGTAACAGAGTTAAACTTTTTTCGATATGATAACTCCACAAGATACAGTTTTGTTGATCATCGATGTTCAGGGAAAGCTTGCCGAGATGGTGTATGATTCTGATACTGTTCAAAAAAACATCTCAAAACTGATAAGGGCGTGCGGAGTTCTCAATGTCCCCCTTCTCTATACTGAGCAGTACCCTAAAGGTCTTGGCCATACGGTTTCTGTCCTGGATGAGCTGCTGTTCAACGAGGAGCCTTTGGAAAAAATCACGTTCAGCTGCTGCGGTGAAGAACGCTTTATGGAGAAACTGAGAGGTCTGAACAAAAACAACGTGCTTGTTTCCGGCATGGAAACGCATGTGTGTGTGTATCAGACTGCCAATGAGTTGATTGATTACGGATACAACGTTCACCTTCTTACCGACGCGGTTTCTTCGCGTACCAGCGAAAATCGTGATTTGGGAATTCACTGCATTGAAAAGGCCGGAGCAATGCTGACAAGCACGGAAATGGTGATTTTCGAGTTGTTGCGGATCGCTCAGGGTGAGGAGTTCAAGGCGATCTCGAGAATTATCAAGGAATAACGAGTAGCACGGATAGAATCCAGAATCCAGAATCCAGAAGCCGGAAGCATGTGGGGTAAGAGCAATGGATTTCCTGGTCATGGCAGAAGATGACTAAAGAGAGGAAAGTCATGCCGCACTTGATGCGGCATCCATGCTGTTCCTTTTAGGAGTATGGATTCCCGTGTCAAGCACGGGAATGACAAAAAAAGGTCAGGCCCGAAGATGACGCATTGCCAACAACTCAGCACGTATTGCCTTTCTCTCCCGCAATGCATCAATTCAACAACTCAACGATTCAACAAATAAACAGAATACTCTCCTGTTTTCAGGCAACCACCTGATCGAGCATCTGTTCAAACAGTTCCTGTCCCTCGATGATAGTTGTTTCAATCGGGAGATAAAAACAGGGAACCCTGGAGAGTGCTTCAAGGATGGAGCCGTTTGCGCGTACCCTGAAGTAATCTTTTTCGGTTGTGACAATTGAAAGGTTTTCCCTGAGCGCCTTCGAGGCAATGGATTTTATGCTTTTCAGGGGAAAATCCGCATGGTCGGGAAAAAATGCATGGGAAACAACCTCCATGCCGCTTGTTTGTAATGAATCAACGAAGCTTTCCGGTTGCCCTATACCTGCCACTCCTATGACCTTTTTTGGTTCGGGGTTGTCGGGACCTGCGAAAAGAACCGGTTTTCCTGCCCTCATACTGGTCTTGACCAGTGGCTTACCCGTCGTGCATAATTCTTCTTCAAGTCGGGCTGACTGCTGCGGATCGGTCATCTTGCTCAGGATTATGAGATCTGCGCGATCGAGATTCTTCACGGGTTCCCTCAATCCTCCTGCCGGTATCAGCCGGTCATCCAGAAAAGGAGCTCTGCTGTTAATAACAACGATATCGAGGTCACGACAGAGCTGCCGGTGCTGATATCCATCATCCAGGATGATGACGTCAGGCAATCTTCCTGCGAACTTTTCAGCGATATACTCAGTGCCTTTTTTTCTTTTTTCAGCCACGATAACAATGGTGTTCGGGTTGTTTCTGGCGAGCATTGCGCATTCGTCGCCGGCCTCACGGCTTCCGAGCAAAACCTGTCGGCCGTCGGAAACCAGTTGCACTCCTCTGGAATTTCTTTTGTAGCCGCGGGACAGAATGGCTGTTTTCAATCCCCTGGCGTTATAGTGCTTGACGACAAAATCAACCAACGGGGTTTTGCCGGTACCTCCCATAGTGATGTTTCCTATTGAAATCACAGGGACTGCGGCTTTGTGAGCGGTATAGACACCAAAATCAAACAACCTGTTTCTGACAAAGATGCCGGCGGCATAAAGCAAGGCCGCCGGTGCGAGCAGATACCTTCTGATGTTATGCATCAGCCAGTTGTTTAGAGAGTTGACGTTCAAAAACAGCAAGATCTTCTTTGCTATGGAGTACAGGAACCTTTATGAGATGATAGGTTACGCTGAGAGCACTGAAGGGTAAGGGGATTTCAAAACCGTCCCAACTTCTGAGCTTCAGTGCTTTCGTGAAGCGTATTGCAGCGAAAACAATCGGGACATCCCGTTCCGAAGCAAGGCGAAGTGTTCCGTACTTCAAGGTCTGAGAAGGTCCTCGAGGGCCGTCGGGAGTGATGGCAATGATGCCGTTTTTCTCCAGTTGCGTGATCATCGATTTTTTTACCTCACTACTTCCTTTTGAGCTTGAGCCCCGGATCAGACTGAAACCGAGCTTTGCAAGAACGTAAGAAAGGAGTTCCCCGTCTTTTGATTGGCTGACGACTGCATGGACATTTTTGTCAGGAAATATTTTATTTGCAAGCAGCCAGCCGTACATCATTTTACCGTGCCAGAAAGCATAGATAATTTTTCCCGCATGATGGTCCGGCTGCAGTTCAGGGTTGGTGAACGTGGCTCTGAGTGTTGAAAACAGCACCTTCACTACCGCAGGTAGCAGAAGAATTCCGAGGTTGTGCAGTATGTGCATGTAGGTGAAAATGTTTTCGGTTCGTTACGACCAAAAGCCGGCACTTCTCCTTTAAGCTCAACAGCTTGTAGTGCCTGATTTCAGGAGGGGATTTTTTTTATTTTTTTTTACACTCCCTGCATTATATACTTTTGTCGTATGTAATGAAGAGATAATGTAACACTACCGGTTTACAGGGACAATCAGGAATCCATGCAAGCCGGGTAATGCTTGACAATTTACTATGAAGGTACTGATAATCGGCAGCGGAGCGAGGGAACATGCCCTTGCCTGGACAGTGGCGAACAGCGCCAAGGTTTCGCACGTGTATGTGGCCCCTGGAAACGGAGGGACGGCACTGATGGGCGGAAAGGTGGAAAACGCGGCCATCAAGGCTACGGATATTCAGGCCCTGTATACGTTCGCCGAAAAAAAGGGCGTTGACTTGACGGTTGTCGGTCCGGAGCAGTCGCTTGAATCAGGTGTTGTGGATCTTTTCAGGGGTTCGGACAAGATGATTGTCGGCCCGCTGAAAGATGCCGCGCAGCTTGAGACCAGTAAGGTTTTCGCAAAGGATTTTATGAAGCGTCACGATATACCGACAGCTTCCTATAGTGTTTTCAGTGATTATGACTCTGCAAGAGCTTTTCTTGAAAACACCACTCTGTTTCCCCAGGTTATCAAAGCAAGCGGCCTTGCTGCCGGAAAAGGTGTGATTGTGGCTGAAAATCGTGATCAGGCCATGCAGGCAATTGAAGATCTTTTCAGAAAAAGAATTTTCGGGGGAGCCGCTGACGAGGTGGTTGTCGAATCGTTTCTCAAGGGAGAGGAAGCGAGTGTTTTTGTGCTGACCGATGGGAAGGAGTATCGTTTTTTTCTTCCATCTCAGGACCATAAGCGCATTGGCGATGGAGATACCGGAAAAAATACCGGTGGCATGGGAGCGTATGCTCCGGCACCGCTGGTTTCCGGGGAAGTGCTGAAAAAGGTTGAGGAGCGCATTGTCCTGCCGACCCTTGAAGGAATGCGAAAGGAGGGAACGCCATATACCGGATTTTTATATATCGGTCTCATGATAGACAAGGGTGAGCCGTCCGTTGTTGAATTCAATGTTCGCCTTGGCGATCCGGAAGCCCAGGTTGTCCTCCCGCTCCTGAAGAGCGATCTGGTCGAGGTTTTCGAGGCGAGTCTGAACGGTTCTCTCGGCGAGGTGCCTTTCGAGATGAAAGCACAGTCGGCGACAACCGTTGTTCTGGCATCGAAGGGATATCCGGAAAGCTATGAGAAAGGTAAGCTGATTACGATCGACCCGAAACTTGAAGCGCTAGATCAGGTGATGCTTTTCCATGCCGGAACATCATATGTCGATGGACAGTTGACCACTTCGGGCGGAAGGGTTCTTTCACTTACCGCTCTGGCGTCAACCCTGAATAAAAGTATAGAGCTGGCGTACAATGCGGTTGGCTTTGTACATTTTGAGGGTAGTTATTGTCGTCGTGATATCGGTGCTAAGGCAGTTTCCGGATCTATTTTGTAAACCTATGCAGTTACTTCGTCGTCAATTCGAGATAATTCAGGAGCACGCCTTGCGAGAGAATCCCTATGAGTGTTGCGGTCTGCTCGCGGGCAGGCGACAACAGAATCTTCATGGGGAGTATGAGAATGTGGTATATGAGGTGGCGCCATGCAGTAATGTGCTGTATAGCGGCAGGGAACACGGGTTTGAGATTTCCTTTTCGGAATATATCGATATTGAGCGGGAAGCCCTGAACCTGGGGTATGATATTGTTGGCTCCTATCATTCCCATATCAATTCGAAGGCGATTCCATCAATAAATGACGTTGATTTTGCCAGACCGGGTCACTCAATGGTCATCATCTCCATTCAGAATATGCAGCCGTCGGGAGTGACAGCATGGTATCGTCGGGAACCCGAAGGATTTCATCAGGAGGCTATTCGGATTATTGAATAATAACGAATCACCGGTGACATCATCCCGTTGAATTTTGTACATTACCTTCGTTTATCGTTTTAAAAGTGTAAAACCGGAAAAAAGTGCCAAAAAGGGAAGACCTCAAGTCAATATTAGTGATAGGTGCCGGTCCGATTGTTATCGGTCAGGCATGTGAGTTTGATTATTCCGGAACTCAGGCCTGTCGTGCCTTGAAAGAAGAGGGTTACAGGGTTGTTCTTGTGAACAGCAATCCCGCGACCATCATGACAGATATAGAGTTTGCAGACAGCACCTATATCGAGCCCATCACTCCTGAATATGTCCAGAAGATAATCGAGAAGGAAAAGCCTGACGCCCTGTTGCCGACCATGGGGGGGCAGACAGCCTTGAATACTGCGGTAAGCCTTGCTGAAAGTGGTGTGCTCGAACGGAACGGTGTTGAGCTTATCGGCGCAAAGCTGAGAGCTATAAGAAAAGCGGAAAATCGGGAGTTTTTCAGCGATGCGATGAAGAAGCTTGGCCTCGATATGGCAAAAGGTTTTTTTGTGAGAAATGAAAAGGAAGCCAGGGAAGCTCTCGAAGAAATAGGGCTTCCCATTGTTATTCGTCCTTCATTTACGCTTGGCGGAACCGGCGGGGGTTTTGCTGAAACCAAGGCGGACTACTATGACGTTGTCAGGCGGGGCATCGCTGAAAGCCCTATTGGTGAAGTTCTTGTTGAAGAGTGTCTCATTGGATGGAAAGAGTTTGAACTTGAGGTTATTCGTGATCTTGCTGACAACGTCATTATTGTCTGTTCGATAGAAAATGTCGATCCGATGGGGGTTCATACCGGTGACAGTATCACTGTTGCTCCTGCCCAGACACTTTCTGATCGTCAGTATCAGTTACTGAGAGACGCTTCGATAAGAATTATACGCGAGATAGGAGTGGAAACCGGGGGTAGCAATATTCAGTTCGCCATAAATCCTGAAGACGGCAGGATTGTGGTTATTGAAATGAACCCCCGTGTATCGCGAAGCTCGGCGCTTGCCTCCAAGGCTACAGGTTTTCCTATCGCCAAGGTGGCGGCTAAACTTGCGGTTGGCTACAGGCTCGATGAAATTCAGAACGATATCACCAAATCAACGCCTGCAAGTTTTGAGCCTGTTATTGATTACTGTGTCGTAAAGATACCAAGGTGGGATTTCGAAAAGTTTAAAAACGTTGACTCGAAGCTTGGTGTTCAGATGAAGTCGGTAGGCGAGGTCATGGCCTTTGGGCGAAACTTCCGGGAAGCGCTTCAGAAGTCCCTGCGCGGGCTTGAGATTGGGCGGGCCGGTCTCGGCAGTGATGGAAAGGATATTATGAACGTCATCGATATGACGCAGCAGCAGAGGACATTTGCCAAGGAGGATCTGCTTGAAAAGATCAAGGTTCCGAAGGCTGATCGGATATTTTATCTTCGCTACGCTTTTCAGGCAGGGGCGACCATTGAGGAAGTCCATCAATCGACCGGTATCGATCCCTGGTTTCTGGATAATATCCGGCAGATCGTTGATTTCGAGAATGAACTGAGAGATATCGCAGACGTTTCGTCATCTTCGTGATATGACTACCTATCTGACAAAAATACTCGACTACAAGTCTGCCGAGGTAGATCAGCTTAAACAGCAGAATTCTGCATCCCGGTACCGTGACGCAGCGCCGGATCTGATGCCGACAAGAGATTTTGCCGGAGCATTGAAAAATGATCAGGGCTCGGTAAAACTTATCGCGGAAGTAAAAAAAGCCTCTCCATCAAGAGGGGTTATGGTGGAGGATTTCAATCCGCTTGACATCGCGCGTCGTTATGCAGGGATCGGGGCTTCCGCGTTTTCCGTTCTAACCGACAGGCATTTTTTTCAGGGTTCTAATCAATACCTGCAGCAGGTGAGCGCTTCTTTTGATCTCCCTGTGTTACGCAAGGATTTTATTATCGATGAATCACAGATATACGAAGCCCGCTTGATAGGAGCCGATGCTATTCTGCTTATAGTCGCAGCGCTTGACGCTTTCCGGCTCAAAGACTATTTGCAGCTTGCGGCCGGAATTGGTTTAGACGTTCTTGTTGAAGTGCATGACAGGTCTGAACTGGATTGTGCTCTGGATGCGGGGGCGACAGTTGTCGGTGTCAATAACCGGAATCTGAAGGACTTCAGTGTTTCTCTCGACACCTCGCTTCTTCTCAGGCCAGCCATACCCGATGACGTAATCTCGGTTGCGGAAAGCGGCTTGAAAAAGATTTCCGATGTATCCCTGATGCAGGAAGCGTCGTTTGACGCTGTCCTGATCGGAGAAGGGTTGCTGAGCCCTGAACTGCAGCAGTTTACCTGGACGCGGACTTGATTTTTCCCGCTGCTTCAGCCGGATTGTCCGCCTTGAAAAATGCCGTACCGGCAATCAGCGCGTCTGCACCTGCAGAGACAAGGTCCTGAGCGTTATCAACGGTCACTCCTCCGTCAACAGCCAGTATCATTTCCGGATTCATTGCGTTACGCATTTCATCAAGCTTTCTGAGTTTCACATAAGATGAAGGAATGAATTTCTGTCCACCGAATCCGGGATTAACCGACATAAGCAGAACAAGATCAAGATCCGGGAGTATTGCCTCGAGTGTTGATACCGGTGTACCGGGATTGATCGATACTCCTGCTTTTGCTCCAAGGCTTTTGATGAGCTGAACACTTCTGTGCAGATGGGCGCAGGTTTCCTGGTGAACGGTTATCTGATTCGATCCGGCTTGTATGAAGTCGGCAATGTAGGTATCGGGATCGGAGATCATCAAATGCGTGTCGATCACGAGGTTTGTGCATTGCGCGATTGCCTTTATGATAAAGGGACCAAACGTTATGTTGGGTACAAAATGTCCGTCCATAACATCACAGTGCATCCAGTCCGCGCCGGCTTTTTCAGCCAGAGCAATGGATTCGGCAAGTTTTGTAAAGTCCGCAGAAAGAATTGATGGGGCGAGAAGCGTGTTTGCTGGTTGCATGATTGATTTTTACTTCGTGGATTATTGATATCTCTCCGGCAGGGATTCAGAATGGATCGCCGATTCCAAAATTGAAGGTGAAATCTCCTATGTTCCACCTTGATATCTGCCAGGGATCGGTTTGTGAGGGATCATAGAGTTTATAGCCAAAATCGAACCGGAACGGGCCAATGGGAGAGCCGACTCGCAAACCGATTCCTGCATCCCAGGCGATGTCCCTGTAGAAGGATTGCAGGGTCAGGCCATAGGGGCCGTTTCGATCCCATATGTTTCCAAGATCCGTAAAAAAGGCGATACCTGAAGGTTGTCCGAAAAGTTTAAAGAATTTCAGTCGATATTCCAGATTCCCCTCAATTTTAATATCCGCACCAAGGGTCCCTGCCGCGTTACTGCTACTGCTTCCAGGACCAAGCGTGTTGAAGAGCCAGCCTCTCATGCTGTTCGGTCCTCCTGCATAGAAACGGCGTTCATCCGGTGTTTCCCCGGCTTTGCCGTATGGCGCCATTGCGCCGACAAACACTCTGCCGGCAAACTGTTGCCCCTCAGCTATGTCTTTGGAAAAAGAGAACTGACCGCTTGCTTTAAAAAACTGGGAATACGGGGTGCCGAAAATCTGTGGATCATCGTTTGTGAACCCTTCGTAATCCCCGGTATCGATATATTCATCAAAAAGATAGGACAGGGCTCCAACTGCTTCGATACTTGCATTCCAGGTATACTTTGTCTTGCGGGACGGGTCATTTCGGTTTGAATGAAAATACTGGAGGCGAATCGTCTGGTTGAGATTGGTCTGCAGAAGACTGTCAAGACTCTGGTCCACAGCGATAGCATCGGTTGGGTCAATGCCGATTCTGTCCGCAAGGTCGGTTTTGAAAAGCTCTTTAAAGCCGATCAGGGAATCTTTCTTAACCAGCTCCAGTTCGAAGAAATCCACATTTAGTCGAGATTTCTCGTTAATCCGGGTGTTATAGCTCAAGCGCAGCAGTGCCTTCTGATTATCGAGCAGAATAGGTAGACGGGAACGGGAATATTCAAGGGCTCCCGCGTACATGTCGTCCGGTTTTTTCAGATCCGGAACGAGAAGGTTCAATGAAATAGCAAGCTCATAAGGCCGATATTTTGCATAGAGGCTCTCATCGAGATTTTTCAGCAGCTCATTGGAGTTGCTGATCTGCATGCCGAAATCTGTAGTTACGTTGAGGTTTTCAGCTCCCCCAAACAGATTTTTGTTTTCGTATCTGACCGATGTTCCTGAGAATAAACCGCCATAACGGTTATCCACGAAAAATTTCGGTTCGATAAGGTGTTTTGGTTTTGGTTCGAGATGAATAGAGGTGTAGAGTTTTCCTTGTCGTACAGAATCGTTTCGAATGAAAATCGATGAGAACACATTTGTCGATCCGAAGTTCCGGAGCGTTTTGCGCTCTAAAGACTTACGGGTCATGATGCCTGGACGGAACGTTGTGTAATTCTTGATGAGTTTGGTTGAAATATTCTGATTTCCGTAAATGGCAATGTCGAGGCTGTCAATACGGGATGTACGCAGTTTTGACTTGACGGGGTCATTGTTCGTGACAGGATCATGGACGACAATCCGCATCGGGCCGTATTCGAGTGATTCGGGAAACGAGACATTAACCAGTAAACCGGCAAGTGTATCGGTAGTGTCCACCTGAACACGGATGCTGTCTTCATGCATGAAGGCATATCCATATTCGTTAAAAAAGTCGATTGTTCGATCCCTTTCTTCTATGAGATGATCTACCGTGAAAATGGAGTCGCGTTTAAGACGGCTTTTTTGAAGGTATCTTGTTTTAAGAGAGTCGGCAATGACATTGAGTCCTTCATATCGTACAGAGTCGATACGTGCCGGTGAGTTTTCCTGAATGAGAATTTCAATAGAGACCCTGTTTTTCTCATCAACATCACTGACGGTCGCGTCTACAACAGCCAGGAAGAAGCCTTTGTAACTATAGAGTTTTTTTATCAGGGCGATATCCCTTGAAAAAAAATCCGCGCTGAATGGTTTTTTTTTTGATGTGGAAATGACTGCAAGAATTTCTTCCTTGCTGAGAATCTGATTTCCCGATAGGGATATTTTTTTAACAATAACTTCGGTGCCGGGTTCGGGATCGCTCCTGTTTTGAGCGATGCTCCATGAGGGTAAGAGAATAACCGCAAAGAAACAGGAAATAATCAGAGCGGCTGTTTTCACCCGGTTGATCTGTTTATGTAGATAGATCTCACGCGTCTCTGTTTTCTCCTAATTTATCGGTTCCTCGTCCCCATAGCAGAAATCCTCGTCAGTGGGGTAATCAGGCCAGATCTCTTCGAGGCCCTCATAGAGCTCATCACTTTCCGGAAGGTCGTTCAAATTGTCAATAACCGGTTGTGGAGCACCTGTTCGATTCGCGAAGTTTATCAATTCATCCTTTGTGGCAGGCCATGGCGCATCGGCAATATATCTTGCCAGATCCAGATTCCAGAACATATGATAGTTAGTAGGTGTTATATCAGATTTACGAGTTGCTGTCGCTTTGTTGGGTTGATTTTCCTGTTGTTTTTGTGCACCTCACAGTGCAGGTGAGGGGCTGTAGAAATCCCGGTATTGCCTGAAAGGGCGATAATGTCTCCCCTGGTTACTTTCTGTTCCTTACGTACAAGTGAACGGGAAGGATGGGCGTAAACGGTTTTATTGCCAAAACCGTGATCGATGACGATTTTTTTGCCGTATCCGAAATCATATCCCGTAGAGATGACAACACCGTTGCTGGGCGCATAGATGTTTGTTCCTGTTTTGGCGGAAAAATCAATACCGTCATGAAATAGCACTCTTATATAAACAGGGTGACGACGCTTGCCAAACGTGCTTGTTATCTTTCCTTCGATAGGTTTTAATGCTGGTACCGCAGCAAAAAGAGCCTGATTTTTATTCCAGGTGGTCTGAAGACTTTTATAACGCTTCTTTTGCTGTTCGATCTTGAGGCTCAGGCGTTCAATTTTCTTCCCGGTCATTGCAAGGAGGCGAGCTGAAGACTTTTGATCCGCATAAAGAGTGCTGCTGCGATTTCCTCCTGTCCCCATGGCTTTTTCCTCTTCAGAGACCACAGGCATGTTTACTGCAAGTCGCAATTGATTGTCTGAAGCAGAGCGTGAAGCAAGTTGCTCTTCAAGAGTAGTGGTCTTTTTCTGCAGTGTATGTAGGGAATTGCGGTGAGATGACTGTTCTGGTGACCCTTCCGGATTCAGGGTGCTCGATACAAATATCGCGGCCGACGTGACAAGAATGAAAACGACACAACCTGCAAGCATGATCTTCAGGTAATGCAGCGGCATGAATCTGCCATCTTCTGTAAGGTAGTAAATGCCCTTCCTGAAAAGCATCACTCTCCCGGTCTTGGAATGTGAACGGAATGTTTTCACTAATTGCGGAAATATAAAAAAAGTTTTCTGATCAGCAAGATATCCTACCTGTCTCAGTGGGCTTCCAGCCAGTTTTTTCCAGTGCCGATTTCGACTTCCACAGGAACGGTTTTGAGTCCGCAGAGTTCAGCCGCCTTTTGCATACAATCCTCAGCGACTTCGGCAAGAGCTGCTTTTTCCTCTTCTGTCGTTTCGAAAACAAGTTCATCGTGAACCTGCAGGAGCATTGCGGATTGCAGCCGTTTCTTTTTGATTGTTTCAGAGACAAGGCTCATGGCGCACTTGATGATATCCGCCGCAGTTCCCTGGATAGGGGTGTTCATGGCTGCTCGTTCCGCTGCCATCCGGATGTTCCTGTTTTTGCTGCGAAGATTCTCTATGTAACGTCTGCGTCCTATCAGCGTTGTGACATATCCTTTTTCTGCAGCTTCTGTGACGGTTGTTTGCAACGCGCTGAACAGGCCCGGATACTTCGAAATATAGGTGTCAATGATGGCTTTCGCCTCTTTTTGGGATATGTTCAGCCTTTGGGCCAGTCCATATGGCTGGATACCGTAGAGAACACCGAAGTTAACCTCCTTGGCTTTTCGTCTCATATCCTTGGTGATGTTGTCCGTGTCGAAGATGGTTTTCGCGGTCGCGGTGTGAATATCTTCCCGGTTTCTGAATGCATCTATGAGCTGACTGTCCTGTGATATTTCCGCCGCGATACGGAGTTCGATCTGGGAGTAATCGGCGGAAAGAAGGTAGCGGTCACTCATTGAAGGTATAAACGCTTTGCGGATCTCTCTGCCAAGAGGAGTGCGAATCGGGATGTTCTGTAAATTCGGGTTTGATGATGACAATCTACCTGTCGCGGTTATGTGCTGGTTAAAGGAGGTGTGCACTCGACCGGTTTTCGGATTGAGTATTTTCGGCAGGGCTTCTATATACGTTGTCTTGAGTTTCTGGAGGCTGCGATATTCCAGAAGATCTTTTGCCACCGGATGGATAAGAGAGAGATCTTCAAGGACCTGGACATTGGTAGAGAAACCGGTTTTAGTCGTTTTTTTTGCAGGCAGCCCGAGAACATTGAAAAGCACGTTTCCAAGCTGTTTAGGAGAGTCGATGTTAAAAATGGTTCCGGCGGTATCATAAATCCTGTCTGTAAGTTCCAGCAGTTGGCGGTTAACGGTTTCCGCCGTTCTTTCCAGCTGAGCTGTATCGAGAGCGATACCCAGGTACTCCATGTCGGCAAGTACTTCGACAAGCGGGAACTCTATGTTCAGGCAGAGTTGTTCAAGCTCGCTGTTTTCCCCGAGCAGTATTTTCTGTTTCTGTTCGAGCTGCAGAGCGATATCCGCATCCTGGCAGGCATAGACAGTAAGTCTATCGATAGGAACCTCGCGAATCGGGATCGCTTTTTTCCCTTTTCCGGTAAGTTCACTGTAGGTGATTGTCCGGTGATTGAGATGCTTTTCTGCAAGATCGTCAAGGCTGTGCTTCTCCTCGGGATTGATGACATAGCTTGCAAGCATGGTATCAAACCCGACCGGCGTGAGCCGTATATGGTGATTTTTCAGTACGAGAATGTCGTACTTGAGATTCTGCCCTGTTTTTTCGATGTCAGGATTTTCAAGTACATCTTTCAGTTTGCCCAGTTTGCCGGGAAAAGTCTTTGCGCTGAGCTCCTTATCCGTAAAGTGGATGAAATACGCTTCGCCCGGTTTCCAGCAGATTGAGATGCCGACCAGTTCGGCTTCAAACGTGTTCAGGCTGGTGGTTTCAGTATCTATGGAAAAAGAACTCTGTTTCTCAAGTGTTTTCGTGAGTTCTGTGAGAGCGGCTTCGGTATCAATGAGATGATACGCGCCCCCTTCCGGGGGAGAAAATGACGGCTCGCTTTGTTCATGCAGGCCTGTTCGGGGAGGATATGAGCCTGGAAAGATGTGCGGTATCTTTTCTGCGACGCTGTTCATTTCAAGTTTTTCCAACAGACCGAAAAGTTTTACGCTGTCAGGCTCTCCAGATGCAAGCTCAGCGAGGGTGGTGTCAAGCGCAAGATCGGTTTTGATCGTGACAAGAGCCTGTATGAGTTTACGCTTTGTCTCGAACTCTTTAAGACTTTTACGTGACCTGGGAGCAAGTTCCTCAATATGGGTAAGGACATTATCCAGCGTACCATAGGTCGTGAGCAACTTTGAAGCGGTTTTCGGTCCAATTCCTTTAGCTCCCGGTATGTTGTCCGAACTATCCCCGGTCAGGGTCAGAAAATCGATAAACCTTTCAGGTGGCACACCAAACTGTTGTCTGATCTCATCACAACCTACGGAATCAAGTTCGTTCCTGTTTTTGCCCGGTTTAAGGATCGAAACATCTGCGTTGACAAGTTGCGCGAGATCCTTGTCCGGTGTGACGATAAATATCTCGCACTGTTTCTCGAAAAGTCTGACGGCACTTCCTATAAGATCGTCAGCTTCATAACCGGGTTGCTTGAGGATCGGGATCCGGAACGCTTCGACAAGTTTGAAAATCAGGTCCAATTGCGCAATAAGGTCTTCCGGCGGTTCCGGACGGTTTGCCTTGTAGGGGGCATAGAGCTCATGCCGAAATGTTTTTTCCTTACTGTCAAAAGCAACGGCAAGATATTCAGGCTTGCCGGTTTCAAATATTTTCAGCAGGGTTATGAGAAATCCATAAGCGGCGCCTGTCGGAATTCCGTCTTTTGTTGTCATCCCTGCGCGTTGGAGGGCAAAAAATGACCGGTAGACCAGCGCCATGCCATCAAGCAGAAAAAGGGAGGGCTTTTTGCTTTCTTGCGGTTTTTCGGTGATTGATGTTGTGCTCATCTCAAAAGACAGTTGACACTGATCGCTCTTATTTAACGACACCATAGCTTCCTAATACTTTGACCATTGTCGCAAATTCCCTGAGATGTGTCAGGGCATTATGAATAGTTGCATCGCTTTGGGAACCGATGAAATCCACATAGAAAAAATATTCGAAAGCTTTCAGTTTCGATGGGCGGGATTCAATTTTTGTCAGATCAATATCACGCAGTGCCAGTGTCGCCATAGCCCTGAAAAGAGAGCCGGGTTCGTTGGGCAGGGTAAATACGATTGATGTTTTCTGCCTGGTAGTATCCGGAGCGGTTCGTAATTCGAGTTCAGTCGTATGATCTTCATGGGTGATGCAGAAAAAACGGGTGATGTTCCACTCTTCGTCAGCAAGGTTTTCTCTGAATATTTTCAGGCCGTAGAGTTCTCCGGCTCTTTTTGAGGCGATGGCAAAATGCGCGGGGTTTCTTTCTTCAGCAATGATTTTCGCGCTTCCCGCAGTATCATACGCTACTTCAGGCTTGAGAGTGTTGTGGGCGGCGAAAAATTTTCGACACTGGGACAGCGCCTGTGGATGCGAGAGCACTTTTCCGTTCTTTTCTTCTGAAGCTCCGGGAAGTCCGAGGAGGCAGTGCTCAACAGAAACAAAGGTTTCTGCCACTATTCGGACAGGGTGTTGCAGCAGCAGGTCGTAGTTATGATGGATGCTGCCTCCAAGAGAGTTTTCAATGGGAATAACTGCACATGAAACGCTTCTGTGTTCTACTGCATGAAATGCCTCGTCAAACGATTCGAATGGGGCGGGATCACCAAAGCGTAGTGCGGCTATTTCACTGTATGCGCCAGGTTCGCCCTGATATGCGACCAACCGGTTTGTCATTATTTTTTCTTGTGATTAAGTTTACAGAAAGGAATGTGAAGCAATAACCGCTCTGCTTAGGTTAAAGAAAATAAATCTATTATCATAAACGGGTATTCTTCAGTTTTTTCAATTAGCGAATTTCAATTATGTCTGGACACAGTAAATGGGCTACGATTAAAAGAAAGAAAGCTGCAACTGATCAGAAAAGAGGTAATTTATTTACGAAACTGGTACGTGAGATTACCATTGCGGCAAAGACAGGCGGCGGTGATCCGGGCGGAAACCCGCGCTTGCGACTTGCCATCGATACCGCGAAGATGAACTCCATGCCCAATGATAATATTCAGCGGGCAATCAAGAAGGGTACGGGAGAACTGGAGGGGGTTACCTATGATGAAATAACGTATGAGGGCTACGGTCCAGGCGGTATCGCTATTATTATTGAGACCGCGACGGATAATCGTAACAGGACGGTCGCTGACGTAAGGCATATAATAAACCGCAATAACGGTTCGCTTGGTGAAAATGGAAGTGTCAGCTGGATGTTTCAGCGCAAAGGACGTCTTGAAGTTCCCAGGGATGGCGTCAGCGAGGAGCAGCTTATGGAAGTTCTTCTCGATGCAGGTCTCGAGGATCTTGACAGCGAAGATGATAACTGTTTCAGTGTGATCACGGCTGTGAAAGACCTTGATGCTGCAAAGAAAGCACTTGATGAGGCGGGTATAGGCTATGAGAATGCGAAAATGGATATGATTCCGGATACTCTTGTTGAGCCGGGGATTGATGATGCATCAAAGGCGATCAAGCTCATTGACGCTCTTGAAAATTGCGATGATGTTCAGGCGGTCTATAGTAATCTTGAACTCAGCGAGCAGGTTCTGAACAGCCTTGATTCCTGAACAATTGTTCAATGCAGGACTATGATGGTTATCGGGATAGATCCGGGGAGCGTAAAGACCGGTTACGGTATTGTCAGGAGTGAGGGAGATACATTTTCCCTTGTTTCCTGCGGGGTTATTCGTCTCAGTTCAAGGCAGTGCATACCGGAAAGAATCAAGATAATCTACGATACGCTTGAAGCGCTTATCGCGCAGCATAGCCCGGCCCGGTTAGCACTTGAAACCGCTTACGTTAATCGCAATGCCCAGTCTGCGTTGAAACTCGGCCAGGTAAGGGGAGCGATAGTCGCGCTTGCCATGAACACGGGGATCGGGTTGCATGAGTATGCTCCACGTGAAGTCAAGAAAATGCTTACCGGTCGGGGAGCGGCAAGTAAAGATCAGGTTGCTTATATGGCAAGACATTTTCTCAATATTGTCGAACCGATTACGCCTCATGATATTACGGATGCTCTGGGTATAGCTCTTTGTGACCTGATCTACGAAGGAAAAGAGGGTTCAGAAAGGAGAGCGGGAACTGCTTCCACATCGCGCAGAAACAGTTGGTCTGTGTTTGTTAAAGACAATCCTGATCTGGTACTATAGGCGGTAACATTCTTAATTGTTAACAGTGAAAGGCCATATTATAAATCTCCCGAATTTCTTGAGCCTGTCGAGGGTTTTTCTTATACCTTTTTTTATCTATTTCTTTGATAAAGGGGATATATGGATCGCCAATTCGATACTTGTTATCGCTGTATTGACCGACTGGTTTGACGGACAGACTGCCCGCTGGACAAAAGAGGTATCAGATATGGGCAAGATACTCGATCCACTTGCAGATAAGCTCTGCCTTGCCACTGTGGCAGTGTATTTCCTTTCAATCGGAGAGTTGCCCGTATGGTTTGTTGCATTTGTCGTGGCAAGGGATCTGCTTATTTTTCTTGGAGCGGCATACGTGAAACACCACCACAAGTTGATAACAACATCGTTATGGCCGGGAAAATGGGCTGTTGGATTTGTTTCTGTGATGTTTTTTTCGATGGTCTGGCCTCATCCCTTTTTTGACGAGCATCCTGTTCAGGAGATTTTCATGTATCTCTCTGTGGCTATGCTACTAATTTCCTTTATACAGTATGCTATAAGGTTTTACCGTATTCATCAGGGTCTGGAAACGGGGCTCGAAACCTGAAAATCAATCCTTTTTTTTCACCACGGTAGCCATAAGTGACGCTTCACAGACGAGATCTCCTCTTACGTACGCTTTCGCCTCAAACTGACAGACGCTGCGTCGTCGGCTTTTCATCACCGCTTCGATAACAAGCGTGTCTCCTGGTATGACCGGTTTACGGAATCGGGCCTTGTCGATTCCCATAAAATAGACCTGCATGTTACCAATGTTGTCGTTGCCGTTGAGCATCATAATGCCTCCGGTCTGTGCCATGGCTTCTACGATCAGTACGCCTGGCATAATAGGATTTCCGGGGAAGTGGCCCTGAAAGAATTCTTCGTTTATCGTCACGTTTTTGATCGATACGATTTTTTCATCAAGCTTGAACTCAACGATTTTATCGATCAAGAGGAAGGGATAACGGTGAGGAAGAATTTTCTGGATTGCGTTGATATCGAAAATAACGCCGGATTTTTTTTCATGCTGAAATTGTCTGGCCAATCTGTTGCGGTCAGCGTACTTCTTGAGTGACTTCACAAATTCAACATTTGACGCGTGGCCGGGACGCGCGGCAAGAATCTGCGCTTTGATGGGCATGCCGAGCAGGGCGATATCACCTATCAGGTCAAGAAGTTTGTGACGCGCAGGTTCGTTTTCAAAACGTAGTTCTCTGTTATTGAGAATACCGTTCTCTCCGAGAACAAGCTGAGAGCTGTCAATACCGATTTTTTTTGCAAGAGTATCCAGCTCGGTATCGGTCATCTCTTTATCGACGATGACAACCGCATTATCCAGATCTCCTCCTTTGATGATTCCTATAGTCGCGAGTTCTTCGACTTCGCTCAGAAAACAGAAGGTGCGGCAGGGAGCGAAATCATTCAGAAACTCTTTTTCAAGGTTGAAAATCCCTGAATGCTGTGAACCAAGTGCAGGATTTTTATAGTCAACCATGACGGTACACCGGAACCCGTCAAGAGGAAGGGCAACGATATCCACATTGTTTTCAGCGTCATGGTACTCTATGGTTTCATCGATCACAAGATAGTTTTTCGGTTCATCCTGTTCAGCAATTCCGGCGGATTTCAGGGCCTGGGCAAACTCTCTTGAACTCCCGTCCATTACCGGTGGCTCGGGACCGCTCATTTCTATCCTGCAATTGTCTAACTCCAGACCATAGAGCGCGGCCAGGACGTGTTCGGTCGTGTACACCTTGTTTCCCTCGAATTCAATAGTCGTCCCGCGGCATACATCAACGACATTCTCTATCAGCGCAGGAATTTCCGGACAGTTTTCTATATCAGTTCTCACGAAACGGTAGCCGTAATTGACCTGGGCCGGCTTGAAGGTTATCGTGCATTTCTTTCCTGTATGCAGACCGGTTCCCTGAAGGGAGACTTCTTTATCGAGTGTTCTCTGATGAATGAGCATTTCCTGATAGTTGCTCCAGCTGATGGTTCGGCCGGAAATATGAGAATAAAACAATGAAAAAAACGGGCCGCCTGCCACAATACCTGTTTCAGGTGCCCGAATAGAACCCATAAGATAATAAAGCTGAACAACCATTCAAATACTCAGGCGTAGAGGCTTTTTTGTCTTAAGCAATGAGCAATGAGCGGGGGCAAATGACTACTGTTAAATGACTATTGAATAATGAGGGATAGCCTGGAGGAATCCGGAAGCCGGAAGCCAGAATCGAGAGACAAGAGTTGAGAGACGAGAAGAGAGAATGGCAGGAAATGGCGAATGTCTGTTTACTGTTGAATAATGGAAGATGGGGAGAGTTCTCAGTGCTGAGTGCTGAGCGATGAGTGTGGGATGGCTAAATAGCCGGTTAGCTGAGTAGCCATTTAGCTATTTGGCCACTGAGCCATTTAGCCAGTAAGCTATCCCGCCATTCGGCCAGATTGATTTTCTTTAGGATGGATGCCGGATCACCCCGTGAAATAGATGTTTAGATTTCACAGGGCGGCATGACTTCTCACACCATCTGTCATTCCCGTGCTTGACACGGGAATCCATAGTATCATGTAAACTGCCTGGATGCCGGATCAAGTCCGGCATGACTTTAGGGGGGGATGCCGCATCACCCGGTGTTTGCCTGCGTTTACTGGGAGGGGCGAAAAATTTTTCGCCCGTTTTGATCGTTTTCGGGCTATCCCGCCATTCAGCCAGATTGATTTTCTTTAGGATGGATGCCGGGTCACCCCGTGAAATAGATGTTTAGATTTCACAGGGCGGCATGACTTCTCACACCATCTGTCATTCCCGTGCTTGACACGGGAATCCATAGTATCATGTAAACTGCATGGATGCCGGATCAAGTCCGGCATGACTTTAGGGGGGGGGGATGTCGCATCACCCGGTGTTTGCCTGCGTTTACTGGGAGGGGCGAAAAATTTTTCGCCCGTTTTGATCGTTTTCGGGCTATCCCGCCATTCAGCCAGATTGATTTTCTTTAGGAT
>Ga0272441_10002183_pt1 | contig 40250 bp, 46 predicted proteins | sample SSMProp6N_FD_193582 | JGI IMG/M metagenome (GOLD analysis project Ga0272441, IMG submission 193582) | Marine sediment archaeal communities from Little Sippewissett salt marsh, Falmouth, MA, United States - SSM-Prop-6N | ecosystem: Environmental > Aquatic > Marine > Wetlands > Sediment ... | reverse complement strand
AGGTCGGCATCCGGGCAACCATCGACACGACGTCGGAGCGGATGAACGCGAAGATTCGAAATGCCCAGCTGCAAAAGGTCCCGTACATGCTCGTCATCGGAGATCGCGAGCAGGAGGCCGGTGCCGTGGCACTTCGGCTCCGCGATGAGACGGACCTTGGGGCGAAGCCGGTGGACGAAGTCATCGACCTCATCCGCCGGATCGTTGCCGACAAGTCGCTCGACTTGACATAGATCGGCCCGAAAACCTGTGGGACAGCGTCCGCCGTCGATGACGTTGTCCCACCGCCTCCGGCCTCCTGAAGCGCCGCACGGGCAGCGCCATGCCCGGCAACTCTCAGCTGGCGGCGAGAGTGCAGAGGCGCAGGCCAAGCGCTAGCCGACGGCAGTTCGCAGATCGTCGACGCGGGTCAGCGTCTCCCACGGACACTCGACATCGGTTCGGCCGAAGTGGCCGTAGGCCGACAGCGGTTCATACATCGGACGCTGGAGCTCGAACGCATCGATGATCGCGCCCGGTCGGAAGTCGAACACCGAGAGAACGGCTTTCTGCAATGCGTCGTTGGTGACAGAACCCGTGCCGTGGGCGTCGATATTTACCGCCAGTGGCGCCGCGCGACCGATCGCGTAGGCGAGCTGAACCTCGACTTCTTCGGCCAGTTTCGCGGCGACGATCGTCTTTGCCACGTGGCGGGCCATGTAGGCGCCGGAACGATCAACCTTCGTCGGATCCTTACCGGAGAAGGCTCCGCCTCCGTGGGATCCAAACCCTCCGTACGTGTCGACGATGATCTTCCGCCCTGTCACACCTGCGTCGGAGGCCGGCCCCCCGATCACGAACCGGCCGGAGGAGTTGACGAGCGTGTTTGTCCTCTTGTCGAACCAATCGCCGACGACGGGACGAATGACGTGTTCGACAATCTCTCGTTCGATCTGGCCGTGTTCGATCTCCGGGGCGTGTTGCGCAGCGATCAGCACCGTGTCCGCACGAACCGGCTTGGATCCGCTGTACTCGACGGTTACCTGCGATTTGCCATCCGGCCGGAGCCAGGGAAGCGTCCCGTTTTTTCGAACCTCCGTCAGACGCTGTGTCAGACGATGCGCAAGGACGATGGGAAGGGGCATCAGTACGTCGGTGTCGCTTCGCGCGTAGCCGAACATCATTCCTTGGTCTCCCGCTCCGATCGTATCGAACGGGTCGGAGGATCGGTCATCGCGAACCTCGGCGGCATGATCGACGGCCGCGGCGATGTCGGAGGATTGCTCCTTGATGGTCGACAGCACGGCGCAGTCCTGGTAGTGGAAGCCGAGCCCCGGGCGGTCGTAGCCAATGTCCTTCAGTACGCGGCGCACGAGCCCCGTGACGTCGACGTAGGTCGAGGTTGTGATCTCTCCTCCGACGAGCACGAGACCCGTCGTGAGGAACGTCTCGCAGGCGACATGGGCTTCCGGGTCGTCCCGTAGAATCGTGTCGAGAATCGCATCGGAGATCCGGTCGGCGACCTTGTCCGGGTGTCCTTCGGTGACGGACTCCGAGGTAAGATAGGTTCTGTGCATCATTCCCCCTTCCAGGGGGAGAGCGTAGCCGTGCTGATCGTGGGGTGCAAGGAGGCGCGCGAAGTGCCGAACCGGCAGAGGTTCGACCGGCGGATCGCGAGAGGAGTCGTTTGACCAAGAAGCGTGCAAGAGCCCTGCCGACGATTCACCGCTTCCCGGAGGTTGACTCGACGCAAGACGCAGCGCGGGCGCTGATCGACGCGGGCCGCGCACGCGAGGGGCACATCATCGTGGCGGATGTGCAGCGAACGGGCCGTGGGCGCTACGGACGCGAGTGGCGCTCCCCTCCAGGAGGCCTGTATGCAACGATGATCCTAGCAGCGCGGCCGTTGATCGCCATCGAGATCGGTGTCGCGATCGTTCGAGCCCTCGATGTTTTCGATCTTCGGGCCGATCTCAAGTGGCCGAATGACATCGAGGTCGAAGGCCGGAAGCTCGCAGGGACGCTGATCGAACGGGTTGGCGACCGGCTGCTCGTGGGAATCGGCGTCAACCTCAAGGAGGCGCCGATTCCGACAGCGGTTTCGGTGAAGGAGATCGGGGCAACGGCGTCTCGTGCCGAGCTTCTGCTGGGGATCTGGCAGCATCTTCAGGGAGGAAGCGGGTCCGAGCGTCTTTTGGACTCCTACCGCGGACGATCATCGACGCTCGGTCGACGCGTACGCGTGACCAAGGAGAGCGGCCGGACGATCGAGGGTATCGCGATGGACATCGACGAGAACGGACATCTTCTGGTTGAGACGGAGCAACGGACCGAAGGAATCGCCTCGGGAACGTGCATTCATCTCTGAGCGAATCGGGGCGTGGCGGGGATGTGATTGACGGCTGAATTGATCCGTCGGTATCCTACGGGGGAGTTGCGGAGGGAGGGATTGTGTTCTGGGGCAAAGCGAAGAAGATCGAGGAGTTGGTGCTGAGGCATCTGGGACAAGTAGATGTTGCACTCGACGCATTCCACAAAGCGATCGTCGCCTACGTTGTGGAGAAGGACGTCAAACGAGCCAAGGCGCTGGCCTTGGAGACGCACAAGGCCGAGGGCGCCGCGGACGACATCCGCCGCGAAGTCGAGGTTGAGCTCTTGGGAGGCGCGCTGTTGGCGTCGTCACGGCGCGACATTCTCGAGCTCATCGAGCACGTTGACCGGCTGGCGAACTCTGGCGAGGCGACGCTTGACAGCCTGTTGCTCGAGCGGATCGAGTTTCCGGATGCGGTTGTCGAGTACATCGATAGGATCGTTCGGGAGACGATCGAGATTATCGGACACGTCGATGAAGCGATTCGCTTGCTGTTCCGCAACCCGGATGCTGCGATCGAACACACAAAGGAGATCGAAATCGGCGAAGGTCGCGTCGACCAACTGGAACGCGAAACGCTGAAGACGGTCTTCATGATGGAGACTGACTTGGCGCGCAAGATTCAGCTGCGCGACTTTGTCCACCTGTTGGTCGAGATCTCGGATCGAGCGGAGGATCTGTCCGACCGCATCGACGTGATGGTCGCCGAGCGCCGCTTCTAGCGACGTTTCAAAGGAGGCATCGTGGGACTGATTGACGAAGCGATTGCGCTCGAGGAACGAGCCGAGAACAACTACCGTTCCGCTGCGGAGACGACGAGCGATGCCGGGGCGCGCAAGATTCTGACGTTGCTCGCCGAGGAGGAAGCCCGGCACATCACCGCGCTCCGCGTGATGAACGCGGGATCTCTACAGTCGGAAGTGAGCCTGGTCGATGTGGCGCTCGACTGGGTCGGCGGGACCATCGAAGGGGGCGCCGCGAGCCTCTCGACGGATGGCTCCTTACGGGAGATCCTAGAGACGGCGGCCGAGATCGAGAGGGCTACCGAGGTCTTCTACAACGAGCGGTGCGAGCAGACGGAAGACGCCGAGATTGCGAAGCTCTTTGCACGGCTCGCGGACATCGAGAAGGGGCATCGTCTGTTCGTGGAGTCGCTTGTTCTGTACTACGACCGTCCGGCTGAGTGGGTCGAGTCGGCCGAATTCGGCTTGAGGGAGGAGTATTAGTCGAACAGGATCCTCCGGATCCTGTTCGGCGGGCAATGCTTCGCATTCCCCGGTAGGTGCCGTGGCGGAGCCTCCCTTGTGCGGATGCTGTTCGGCGGGCAATGCTTCGCATTCCCCGGTAGGTGCCGTGGCGGAGCCTCCCTTGTGCGGATGCTGTTCGGCGGGCAATGCTTCGCATTCCCCGGTAGGTGTCGTGGCGGAGCCTCCCTTGTGCGGATGCTGTTCGGCGGGCAATGCTTCGCATTCCCCGGTAGGTGCCGTGGCGGAGCCTCCCTTGTGCGGATGCTGTTCGGCGGGCAATGCTTCGCATTCCCCGGTAGGTGTCGTGGCGGAGCCTCCCTTGTGCGGATGCTGTTCGGCGGGCAATGCTTCGCATTCCCCGGTAGGTGTCGTGGCGGAGCCTCCCTTGTGCGGATGCTGTCCGTTGAAGAACGGCAAACGCGATCCATCGGGCAGCGTTTCCCGCGAGAATGTTCGCATTCTCTTCGTCCGTGCTTCCAGCGGACCTAGACGTACGTCGAGACGCCCATCAACAGATGAAGCGTCGCCAGCAGCAACGCCATGATGCCCATCCATCGGTGAACCTTCACCGGTACCCTGCGTAGCCGCTTGCTGTAGCGCTTGGCTGAGACCATCCCCGCAGTCAAGAGAATCACTCCGTAGGTGGCGAACCCGACGATCGCGATCATCGGGAACGCCCCTACGTACACGTCGTATGCCAACCCCCTGAAGAAGCCCATACGCCCTCCTTCTCGTGCGTCGACTTCAATCCCTAGTCATCGAGCTGCAGCGATGCAGTCGCCCGCTTTGAATGTCTCGTGGTCAACGAATCACTGCTTGCGTGATAGCCGAGGATGATCGTGACAAGTTCCCCTGTGGCCAACACTGCGTCCTGGTCGTCTCCCGAGTCAAGGGCGATCGCGAACTCGAGGACCGTTTTCCCGTCGACCTCGCTTCCACCGGCCTGGATGATGTGATCGACGGCATCGATCCGATGGGATGTCGGCGCGTTGCCGTAGTGGTCCTCGATGACGAGTTCGCCATCAGCCAATGCGCCGATGATGATGTCCGCGCCCTGCATCATGCGCTCCGGCTCGAACCCAATCGAGAGCCATCCGGTTCCCGGTGCCACCAGCCCGACATAGAGCGTCTCGCTGCTGTTCTGCCAGAGGACGCGCATCCCTGTCTCCGAATCGAGCATCTCGTTCCGGTACTCGGTATCCCCGATCATGCCGTCGATCTGAGGGGGCCAGTCGATGTCGACGAAGTCGGTGCTGTGGGCGAACGTCAATGATCCATCCATCTGAACGCCCATCAACTCGAGCCGCCAAGCATGGTCCTCCGGTGGCGCCTCATACAAGCCGCTATCGTTGGCATCGGCATAGAAGTCAAGCCGGATGTTGCTTCCGATCTGTAATCCGCCGATCTCGAGATCGAAGGACGAAGATGCGATCTCCGGTAGCGACACCCGGGCGATCTCCGCCATCGTATCCGTGTCGACGACGCGGAGTTCGAGCATCTGCCCGATATGTGGATCCATCTCCTCGAAACGGAGTACCAGTCTTGCGTCGGCGTATGCGGCGACCGATAGAACGGCCAATGTCGCCATCCCAAGGATCAGTCTCTTCAAGCCCCTAGCTCCCATGGGTCTCCTCCTCTTCTTGTTGTCAAGCTCCGTAGACCTGAAATACGCGATCAGAGTAGAGTGGGTGGGGTGAAGAGGCCAAACGGATCTCGTGAGGATCCGGTGGAGGCAGGAGGAGCAATGAATCTCGGATTGGCAGCAAAGACTGCGATCGTTGGGGGTGCAAGCCGAGGCCTTGGGTACGCGTGCGCCGAGGCGTTGGCGTTGGAGGGCGCGGACCTTGCGATCTGCTCGCGAAACGAGGAGGCGATCGAGGCCGCCGCCGAATGCTTGCGACAGTCCACTGGCGCGGATGTTGAGCCGATTGTCTGCAATCAGCGGAGTGCGAACGATATCGAGCAGCTGGTCTCGCGAGCAATTGAGCGCTTCGGAGGGGTTGATATCCTCGTCTGTAACACGGGAGGGCCACCGGCCGGAACGTTTTCCGATCACGACGACGAAGCCTGGCGGAACGCTTTCGAGGGTCTCCTGCTCTCGGGGGTCCGACTCTGTCGCAGCGTACTCCCGGTCATGCAGAAGAACGGCTGGGGGCGTATCGTCGTCAATACCTCGTTTACCGTGAAAGAGCCAGCGGAACGATTGATCCTCTCGAATTCGTTGAGAGCGGCCGTCGTCGGCCTGTCGAAGACGCTATCGCGAGAAGTCGCGAAAGACGGAATCACGGTCAACTGCGTCTGCCCAGGGGCGTTCGATACGGAGCGATTGCGATCGATCCACGAGAGCGAGGCGGCCTCCTCCGGACGAACAGCAGAGCAAGTGCGCGCGGCCTGGAAATCGCGGATCCCCATCGGACGGGTCTCCCGCCCCGAGGAGTTCGGCGCGCTGGTCGCCTTCCTCTGCTCCGAGCGAGCCGGATCGATCACAGGAACCTCTCTACCAGTCGATGGGGGAATGCTGCGTGGGCTGATCTAGGTCCCGGAATCGGCAGAGAGGTCCAAGTGGTTCCAGCTGGCGACGTCGCGGAGCGGACGGCGGCTTCTTGGCGCAATCTCCTCGGCGCGGTGCTTCTCCGACAGACTTTCGAGGCTTTCCGCTGGATGGCCGAGAACGATCAGCGCGATCAAGGTGTAGTCGGCGGGGATTCCGAGGACGCTCTTGATCGGCTTCTGCTTGAACCCGGCGATCGGATGAGCGACTAGTCCGAGGTCGGTCGCTTGGAGCATCAGGTTCATCGCAGCCATCCCGCAGGCGAAGGCGTAGTACTCGCGGCCGTCGGGAATCTGACAGTCGAGTTGGGGCTTGGAGGTCAGAGCGATGATCACAGGGCTTGGTTTCGCCCAGTAGTTTCCCCCGGTCAGATGGTCCTTCACGCGGGCAAGGATCTCGGGATCATCGACTGCCACGAAGCGCCACGGTTGGCTGTTGGCACAGGAGGGGGCGAAATGCGCCTCTTGGAGGACTCGCTCCACGCTCTCCCGGGCGATCGGGCGATCGGAGATCGCCCGCCGTGCCCGCCGCGCCTCGATTGCCGGCAGGATCTCTTCCATGACTTCGCTACCTCGCCGAACAGGGAATGGGCCGTGGGCCCATTCCCTGCCGAACGGATCCTTCAGGATCCGTTCAACCCGTTCTCCGATGAAGGCGGCTACGCCGCCTTCACATGCATCGGTTGTCCGCAGCAGACGAGCGTTCCCGCGCCCGACTTCGTGACCTTCACTTCCTGTCCGCAGATGTCACAGACGTAGATCTTGTCCTGTTCTGCCATTTTGGTCCTCCTCGATTGCTTCTCCGCATGCTACCCAATCTCGACAGCTGTCCGTCCAGAGAAAGGGCTGCTGTGCGGGCCCTTCTCTGCCGTACTCGCTCTCTACGAGAGCGAGTACGAAGATTCCCAAAGCCCGTGTAGATTGCAGTACTCGACGGCAATCAACTCGCTCAGACCCTCCATGTTGATATGAGCGACGATCGTCGGGACGCCGTATGCTGGTCCGAGATCGAACGTCGCCAAGTGCACGGCCACGCCGTCCTTTACGCCGAAGAGGGCGACCCACTTGATGTGGTGCTCGATCATGTTCGGATGGGCGACCTCCTTGCCCACGGTCACCTTGACCGCGTTCTTCCCGCATTCATCACAGCTGACCAGCTCGATGACGGGAACGTGCTTCTCCTTGCCTTCCTGTGTTGCGCCCTTAATCAGGTCTCCAAGCTTCATGTTTCCTCCTTGTCTTGCGTTTTGTCCCTCAGAGCCTGCAGATGCTCCATGATCCCATCAAACTCCGGCGCCTCCCCGAGGGGGTGCACCTCGACAATCCGTACAATCCCTTCTTCGTCGAGAAGAAGGCTTGCCCGCTCAGAGAACCCGTCTGCTTCGCGGAAGAGGCCAAGCGACGCTGCGAACGCGCCGTGCGGCCAGGAATCGCTGAGCAACTTCGTCTCCTCAATGCCAAGGGCGTCAGCCCAGGCGGCCTTCGACGGTACGGAATCGACACTGATTCCGACAGCGACCGCGCTCAGTCCAGCGAGGGCATCGGCGTTCATCTCGAGGCCTCCATCTGGCGCTGGCATACGCCGGTCCACGCCAGTGGACGAAAGGAGAGAAGCACACGCTTCCCCCGAAGCTCCTTCAGCGTGACCGTCACCTTGTTCTGATCGGGCAACGCCAGCGGCGGTGCCGGCTGGCCAATCTCGATGACTCCCAATGGATCTCCTTTCCTATCGTCCAGCCGCCTCCGCGGGCGCAATCGTCAACCGATCGATGTGGTTGTCAATCACACGCCGGTCGATCAGGGGCAGCCGGAAGAGCGGCTCGCTCCCCACTCGATCGCGATACGCCGTGGCGAACGTCTCCCGCGCAGGCAGGTGGTAGAGCACGCCAACCGGGAAGCGGTCGGGCACCTCGAGTGCCAATTCGATGGCCGCATGCCGATCCGTCGGATCGTGGTTCTCGGGAATCGCGACGACGCGTTCTCGGTACCAGTCCACCGGGTGATTCCCCCAGGTGATGCACGGCTGGATCACATCCACGACCGACATGCCGCGATGGGCAATCGCCTGTTCGAAGAGCTCGGCGAGCCCAGCCAGCTCCCCGGCAAAACCGCGGGCCACAAAGGTGCACCCGTGGACAATGGCCGTGGCCAGCATCTGCGATGGCTCGACCTCGACCCCGTCAAACTGCAGGCGCGTCTTCTCCCCACGGCGCGTCATCGGCGAAGCTTGCCCCTTGGTCAACGCATAGATCTGATTGTCATGGCTGATCACCGTGATATCGGGGTTTCGTCGAAGCGCATGGAGGAAGTGGTTCCCTCCCTCACCGTAGAGGCATCCGTCGCCGGAGGTCACGATTGTCGTCAGCTCGGGGTTGGCGACGTGAATCCCGGTCGCCGCCGGGACAGCACGTCCGTGCAGTCCATTAAAGACATGCGCTCCGACATAGTGGGGGAGCTTTGCGGCCTGACCGATCCCGGAGACGAGGCAGACCTTGCTTGACGGCAGAGCGAGGGCGGCGAGTGCGTGCTTCAAAGCCGTCAGGATGCCGAAGTTTGGGCAGCCGGGGCACCATTGGTTCTCAACCTGGCTCTCATAGGAGTTCGTCATCAGAGGGCCTCCAGGAGGAACGATGCATCGATCGGGCGGCCGTCCGATCGTCCGATGCGTCCTGAAACACGTACTCCCGATTGCTCGAGAAGCCCGGCAAATTGGCCGGTCGCGTTGCTCTCGACGACCCAGATCTCACGATCGGCGGGCCACTCGAATTCGGGAAGGGGCCAGACCTCGGTGAAGTGGATTGTGCCGACCTTCCGGTCGGCGTTGCGAAGAGCCAGCATCGCTTCGGCGATGGCGTTCTTCGTCGATCCCCAGCCGACGAGGAGAGTCTCTGCGTCCTCGACTCGATCGAAGATCGGCGGCTGCACGGCGGCCCGCAAGCGCTCCATCTTCCGGAGGCGTTTGGCGACCATTGCGGGTCGGGTCGTCTCGAGATCCTCGGTGATGTGCCCGGCTTCAGTGTGCTCATCGCTGTCGAGGCTGATCGTATGCTCGCCCTGCCCGTAGACGAGACGCGGTGAGATACCGTCCTCGGTCCGGGCGTATCGCTTGTAGTCTTCGATCGAGATCGGATCGGAGAGGTAGGGTTGGTATGCATCCTTGGGGATCTCAAGCCGCGGCAGGGAGAAGAAGGAGTCGGCCAGGTATTGGTCGGTAAGCAGGATCACCGGGATCTGGAATCGGTCGGCGAGCTCGAAGGCACGAATCGTCTTGTACACGGCATCCTGTGGATCGGCCGGTGCAAGCACGAGCCGGGGGAACTCCCCATGACCGCCGCGGATCGTGAGCAGAAGGTCCTCCTGCGCGGTCCGGGTTGGAAGGCCGGTCGCCGGTCCCGGGCGCTGCGCAACCAGGATCACGATCGGGGTCTCGATCATCCCGGCGAGGCTGAGTGCCTCGGTCATCAGAGCGAACCCTCCCCCGGATGTGGCCGTCATTGCCCTTGCGCCGGCGGCGCTGGCTCCGATCGCCATGTTGATCGCGGCGAGTTCGTCCTCCGCTTGCTCGGTGAAAACGCCAAGATCCGGATGTTTCGCGAACGTCGTGATGATCCCGGTGGAAGGGGACATCGGGTAGGCGGCGATGAAACGGCATCCGGCCGCGGCCGCAGCAATCGGAATTGCGTCATGTGCCGAGGCAAAGCAATGACGCGCGGAACGTCCAGGAAGCTGCTCGGGAAGACGACTTCCGAGTTGGTGCGTAGCTGTGTCGTAACCGGCCCGCGCCGCGGCGACGTTGGCGCGGAGAACCTCTTGCCCTCGTTTCGCGAAGGCCTCAGCGAGTTCCTCCGACAACCGCTCAAACGGGAGCCCCGTCGCGGCTGCGAGTGTCCCGGCGGCCACGGCGTTGGCCGAGAGCTTGATGCCGGTCTGCTTGACGGCAAGATCGGCAAATGGAATGACAAGTCCTGCCGTTGCGTCCGGCTCAGAGACGATCAGGAGGCCCTCGGCCTGGAGCGAAGGAGCGTAGTGCGCTTGTGCCCGTGGATTCATTGCCAGGAGCACATCCGCATCGGGCCGCGGGGAATTGAGCGGTTCCTCGGCAATCCGGAGCCGGGTGCTCGAGTTTCCGCCTCGGATCCGGGACTCGAACTCGGATGTGGTAAAGACCGGATATCCATGACGAAGGAAGGCGCGTGAGATGACATCGCCGATGGTTTGAATGCCTTCTCCCGCTGCGCCGACGATGAAGAGACTCCGATCCATCATGCTTGGCTCCTAGGTCTCAAGGATCCTGTGCTTCTCGGCGATCGCGTCAGCCAATGCGTCGAGTGCTTCGTAGGTCTCTGCCTTCGGCAAGCCCTTCGTCATGACCGGATCGAACCACTCGGTTTTCAGATTCGCACACAGAGACTGTGCCCGCTCGGCGGCCTGGCTCCCCCATCCGAAGGAACCGATGACGCCGGCGTACTTGAGTTTCGGTCGGAGTGCCCCGGTCAGATAGGCGGCGAAGACGATCGTCGGATGCGGCCCGACGAGGACCGTCGGGGTCGCGAAGACGACCGTGGCTGCATCCACCAAATGGGCCGCGTAGTCGCCGAGATCGGTCAAGGTCATGTTGAACGGCTCGACGTGGATATTCCGATCGGTCAAGGCCGTTACGAGATGGTCGACCATCAGCGCCGTGCTCTCGTGCATCGAGACATACGGAATGAGCACGAGGTTCTTCGGTGGGTCGGCCGCCCAGTGACGGTAGGCGTCGACGATTGCGTGGGGATCGTCGCGTACGGGCCCATGGCTTGGACAGATGAGACCGATCTCATACGGCGCGAGCTTCTCGAGATGCGCCCGAATCTGACTCGCGAAGGGCATCATGATCTCGGCGTAGTAACGCTTGGCTGCGTCAGAGACCTTCGCGTTTCCTGATGCGAACAGCTCGTCCGTGGCAAGATGCGATCCGAACAGGTCGCAGGTGAAGAGCACCTTCTCCTCGCGGAGGTAGGTCAGCATCGTCTCGGGCCAGTGAACCCAGGGTGCGGCGATGAACTCGAGTGTCCACTCTCCGAGAGAGAGTGTCTCTCCATCTTCGACGGTGGTGATCTTCTCTTCAGGAATGGCGAGGTGGTCCACGATCATCGTCTTGGCCTTGACGCTGCAAAGGATCTGTGCGTTCGGGAAGCGCTCCAAGACGGCAGGTGCCGAGCCGGAGTGGTCTTGCTCGACATGTTGGATGATTAGATAGTCGAGACGCTCGAGCTCCGCCAGTTGATCGAGCAGCTCCGCCTTCTTGGCCGGATCATCGGTATCGATCATGGCAGCCATCCCGTTGGAGCGGAGCAGATAAGCGTTGTAGCTCGTACCGTCGGGGAGAGGGATCAACTCGTCGAACAAGCGCCGATCCCAATCGATGGACCCCATCCAGTCGATGCCGGGTCGAATCGGTCGTGGTCTCAATCGTGCCTCCTTCGCGTTCGGAGAGGCTCACCAGGTGTGCGTGCGCGCATGTGCCGCCGGCTACGGACCGAGACCCCGCTCGTACTCGTCCCTGGGTGTCCATCTCCAGGCGAGGCTCGGTCGAAGCCGACAGCGGGCTAGCCTTCCTTCTCGAACAGGTCCTTGCCCACGCCACACATCGGGCAAACCCACGAGTCGGGCAGATCCTCGAAGGCCGTGCCTGGAGCAACCCCATTGCCGGGATCTCCCGTTGCCGGATCATAGACATAGCCGCAGACTGTGCATACCCACTTCTCCATGATTTAGTCCCCCTTTCGAATGCGTTTCCGATACTCGTTGTACGTGAGCGGCTCGCCCGCCCCACGCGTCGCCGCACAATCGACCGAAGCCACGAACAATGAGTGCGTGCCCAGGTCGGTCGTCATCTCGGGAATCACGGTGCATTCGTAGAAGGCCACCGCGTCCGGCAGAAACGGGATTCCCTGCTCCGTCGTCTCGTGAGTGAAATCGGCGAACTTGTCGACGTTTCGTCCGGACTGGAATCCAAAGCGCCGGATAATCTCCGGGCAGGCATCACTCTCTCGATCGAGGACGCTTGCCACGAACCGACCACTCGATGCGATCATCTCGTGCGTCAGCGACTGCTTGCCGATGCCGATCGTCAATCGCGGCGGCATGTTCGTGACCTGCATCAAAGCGTCGAGACACTGGCCGTTGATTCGACCCCCATCGCGTGACGTCACGATGTAGAGCCCGTGCGTTACGCGAAAGAGCGCCTCGTTGATGCCTGCATTGTCGGTAGCCGTCGTGAATCCCATCGCGTCCTCTCTCCGTCTACGCTTCTTCGTCCGCCTCGCCGCCCGCCACAGGGCCCGCAATCCGCTGACCGAGCTCTCGATCGGCCATCAAGAGGCCGTGTCCGGAATCGCCGATCAGCTTCAGCATGTCGACAACCTTGGTCACCGAGGCTTCTTCCTCGACCTGCTCGGTGACGAACCACTGGAGCATGATCGCTGCTGCGTTGTCATTCTCCTCCGTGGCAATCGTGACGAGCTCGTTGATTCGTGCGGTGATGAACTCCTCATGCGCAAGCGCCGCATCGAATGCAGCAAGTGGCGACTCCCAGAGAGTTTGGGGCTTCTCGATCGCCTCGAGTTCGATGCGTCCCCCTCTTTCGTCGATGTGATCGAAGAACCGAAGCGCATGGCTGATCTCCTCTTGTGCCTGTGCCTTCATCCACTGTGCCATGCCGTCGAGGCTCTTGGCATGAAAGTAGGCGGCCATCGAGAAGTAGAGGTAGGCCGAAAACGTCTCGTGCATGATCTGCGCGTTCATCTCATCCTGCATTCGCTGGCTGATCATCGTGAACCTCCTTCCGCTCTAGAGCTTCTTGTGACAGAACCACCAATCGAAGCAGCCTTCTCCGCCGGCTCGCTTGGCGGCGGAAGCCTGGTCCGTCGGCGGAGGAAGAATGACGTGATCCTCGATCAGTTCGTTCTCCGGCCAATTCGCCGGGATGGCGACGCCGTTGGCCTCGGAGACCTGAAAGCCGCGGATCATCCGGACGATCTCGTCCATGTTGCGTCCAAGCTCTTGCGGATAGTACAGAATCGCCCGGATCGCACCTTTTGGATCGACGATGAAGACAGCGCGAACGGTATTCGTGCCCTTTCCAGGATGAATCAGCCCGAGGGTGTGGGCAATCGACTCCGTTCCGGCAATGATCGGGAACTCGATCGTGATCCCGAGAGCGTCACGAATCCAGTCGGTCCACTTCATGTGTGAGAAGACCTGATCGACGCTCATGCCGATCAACTCCGTCTCCAGGCTCTTGAACGTATCGTAGCGCTTCTGAAAGGCCACAAACTCAGTTGTGCAAACCGGCGTGAAATCCGCCGGATGGCTGAACAGGACGAACCACCTTCCGGTGTAGTCACCGGGCAAGCTCATTCTTCCATGGGTCGTCTGAACCTCCATCTGGGGAAAGCCATCTCCGATCAACGGGAAACTCTGCTCGCTCATTCTTCACTCCCTCCCTTCCCGGTTGCTACCAGTTCTCGCCAAGAAGCTCGAAGTGTGCCTGGGCATGGGCGCAGGCCGGGCAGAGCTCGGGCGCTTCCGGACCCTCGTGGAGGTAGCCGCAGTTTCGGCAGCGCCAAACGACGGCCGAGTCCCGCTTGAAGACCTTGCCCACATCGATGTTCTTCGCCAGGTCGAGGTATCTCTTCTCATGCTGCTTTTCGGCGACCGCGATCGCTTCGAACACGGTGGCGATTTCCGCGAATCCTTCCTCGCGTGCCGTCTTGGCGAACTCCGGATACATCGTCGTCCACTCGTAGTTCTCGCCACCGGCGCCCTCACGCAGATTCTCAGGGGTTGAGCCAATGACGCCAGCCGGGAAGGCGGCCGAAACCTCGACATCCCCACCCTGCAGGAACTTGAATAGCCTCTTGGCGTGTTCTTTCTCCTGATTCGCCGTCTCCTCGAAGATGGCCTGGATCTGAACGTAGCCGTCCTTCTTCGCTTGGGAGGCGAAATACGTGTACCGGTTGCGTGCTTGTGACTCGCCGGCGAAGGCCGTGAGCAGATTCTTCTCCGTTTGCGTTCCCTTCAGGTTCATGTGTCTCCTCCTTGTGATTCTATTGCTCAGTTCTGGCACGCGGGACAAAGGTATGTCGATCGTCCCGCCTGGACAATTCGGGAAATCGGCGCCGAGCAACGCTCGCACGCCTCGCTCTCCCGGCCGTAGACTGCTAGGTGATTCTGGAACTCTCCGTTCTGATCCGCTGACGGACGGTAGTCCGAGATGCCCGCTCCAATCGTCGTCCCGAGCTGATCGAGAGCATCGGCGAGTACGGATGTGATGCCGTGATGGAGCTTCCTGACTTCTTCTTCTGCGAGGGTGTTCGCAGGTCGCGTCGGATGGATTCCTGCCCGCCAGAGTGCCTCGGCAGCGTAGATGTTGCCAATCCCGCCGATCTTTCGCTGGTCGAGAAGGAGCTGCTTGATTGGAGCCCTGGACGCCTCCACAATGCTCGCGAACTGGCGCGGCGTAAACGCCGCGCCAGTCGGATCGATCCCGATCCTTCTGTCGAATCCGTCCTTGCACAGGACGGCGGTCCCAAGCCGGCGCGGGTTGATGAAGAAGACGGTGTCGCCGGAATCGAGGCGGAGAATCATGCGCGTATACGGGATCTCCTGCTCCGAGCGATCGAGCCGAAGCCGCCCCGACATCCGCAGATGCACCACCAGATCGCCACGATCCTCGAGGCCGATCACAATGTACTTCGCACGGCGCTTGACACCGTCGATCGACGCACCGCAAAGAGCACCTGGCAACAGGCCAAGACGCGGATCGAGGATCTCGGCCTCGACGATGCGGGCTCCAACGATTGGTGCAAGACGGCGAACGAAGGTCTCGACCTCAGGAAGCTCAGGCATTCCTACTCACCTCCCTTGGGGTCGTGTGAGTAGGTCGCAGAAGAGGTCTCGGACCTCTTCTGCGCTTGGTTCGTGTCGGTCGGATTCTGGACCACGCGCTTCTCTTGTGGAGATTCGTTCGCGAGGCAAGTGGCGCAGATCCCGTAGGCGTACGTCCGGATGGACTCCACTCGGTGGCCATCGACGTTCTCGAACATCGATCCCTCTTCGGGTGCGTTGATGTCGTAGACCCGATTGCAGATCCGGCATCGAAAGTGTGCATGCCGATCAAGATCGGCGTCGTATCGCGCGACAGCCGGATCGATCGCCAAGCGGAGAATGATCCCGACCTTGGTGAGCGAATCGAGCGTGTTGTACACGGTCGCCCGCGAAATGGACGGAAACTGCTCTCGAACCGCCGAGAGCGTCTCGTCGGCCGTCGGGTGACATCCGGAAGCCTGGAGGTAGTCAAGGATCGCGAGGCGCTGAATCGTCGGGGTCAGCCCGACGCGTCGAAGTGTGTCCGCTTGGTCATGAGGTCTCATGTCGGATGGATTATAACTCTATATTAGATCTAAATCAAGATTCGTTCCTCGATGGTTGCTCGATGGCCGGTTTCCACCTCTCGGATGTGGATCGACCCAGCAGTTTGCTCTTCGGCAACCGCAACGCCTAGGACGGAATGCCCTTGAGGGTCGAACGGATGACGAAGCCAGCGTGCATTGGACGCGTGTATAGACTATAAAGCTCACTTAACGCCCTCAAGAGAGGCCGCTGAGATAGGATGCGAATGGAGAAGAAAGCGACAGCGAAGCAGATGAGATTCCGATTGGAGAAGCGGCCATGATCGGGCTGATTCCGCTCTTCTTGGCAGGCGCCTATGTGGGCTGGAACATCGGCGCAAACGATGCCGGCAACTGCATCGGAACAACTGTCGGCTCCGGGCTTCTAAGCTATGGCAAAGCCGTTGCACTCGTCTGCGGATTCGCCGTGCTCGGAGGACTTCTCCAGGGAAGTCAGGTCATGGAAACCATGGGTTCGGGGATTGTCCAGGGACTGCTCCCCCGATACGCGATCCTCACAGCCCTTCTGTCAGCCGGAGCGTTCGTCACGCTGGCAACGATTCTTCGTATCCCGGTCTCAACATCGCAAGCCATTGTCGGCGGAGTCGCGGGTGTAGGCCTTGCCGCAGGCTTGGATATCCAGACAGCAAAGATCGTGGACATTGTCCAGGTTTGGGTCATCTGTCCACCACTCGTCGGCGTAATGGCTGTGCTGCTTCTGCTGGCGGCGCGTTGGCTGCTCCGTCGTCTCAATCCGGGGTCGTTCTGGCAGCGCCTGCCCTATGCTCTGCTCATCCTGAGTTCCTGCTACATCTCGTTCTCACTCGGCGCGAACCACGTCGGAACCGCGATGGGTCCGATTGCCGGGGTGGGAATCGCTCCGATCTGGCTGAGCTTGATCGGGGGCCTCGCGCTTGCGAGTGGAGCACTGATGCTCGGCCGACGCGTTACGGAGACAGTGGGCCATGGGATCACGCAGCTCGACGCTGTCAGCGCATTCTCGGCGCAATTGTCCGCGGCGCTTGCGGTGCATTTCTTCTCGATCCTGGGGATCCCGGTGTCGACATCGCAGGCAGTCGTCGGTGCCGTGATTGGCGTTGGGCTACTCCATGGAATTCGCACCGTCCGGCTACGCAAGATCAGGGGGATCGCTCTTGGGTGGGTTGCGACACCGACCGCGGCTGGGATTCTCTCTTTCGGAATCTACAAGGTGATTCTGCTGATTGGTGATTAGTTCGTCCTGAATCGCTCACTGATTTGCCGATTGGTGAACGCCTGAACCTCGATGCGGTAGCCCGCGGGATCCGTGAAGAAGAGGCTGTAGACGGGGATCTCCCGCACCTTGGACGGCGGCGCATCGACGGCTATCGATGGCTCGTTCCTGAGACGCTTGTACCAGCGATCGACGTCGGCTACCCGATCCACGACGAAGGAGACCAAAACCCCCGATCCCCCGGCGCCCTTCTGTGTCGCCCGCCTTGACTGGACGATCCCGAGGTGGGCGCCACTTGCGATGCGATAGACCCTGGCCCAGCCTTGATCCTCGATCAGTAGTAGGCCGAGGACCTCTCGATAGAAGCGGTCGCCCGCCGTGAGGTCCTCGTACGTCAGGAACGTGATTGCGGCGGATGGCTGTATCATGCCTTCAGGCGCTCTTCGAGGATGCCCCGAAGATCCGACGCCTTCACCCGATCCTGCTTGGTGCTGTCACGATCGCGAAGCGTGACCGTCTGATCCTCGATCGATTGATGATCGACGGTGATGCAGAAGGGGGTCCCCGACTCGTCCTGGCGTCGATAGCGCTTCCCGATGGACCCCTTCTCGTCGTAGAACACGTTCCAATCGGTCTTGAGGTCGCGGTAGATCTCCCCGGCGAGCTCCGGTTGCCCATCCTTCTTGACAAGCGGAAAGACGGCTGCCTTGACCGGTGCGATCCGCGGATGAAGACGCAACACAACGCGCTCCTGCGGCTGGCCTTTCTCGTCGGGGATCGCGTCTTCGTCATAGGCTTCACAGAGGAAGGCGAGCGTCGCTCGGTCGGCCCCGGCGGCCGGCTCGATGACGTGCGGAACGTACTTCGTTTGCGAGGAGTCGTCGAAGTAGGTGAGATCCTTTCCGCTTCCAGGACATCGAGGTTGACCGTGCTCGTTCGTCTCGACGACGAGATCGTCCCCGTCGCGAATCAGTTTGCCCTCCATGTGGCTTCGCAGGTCGAAGTCGCCGCGGTGAGAGACCCCCTCGAGTTCGCCGAACTCTCCTTCGGGGAGGAACGGGAAGGCGTACTCGATATCGGCCGTGCCACACGAGTAGTGCGCCCGTTCGTCGGGGCCGTGCTCGCGAAGCTGAAGCTTCTCGGACCGAAGTCCGAGCGAGACATACCACGCCACGCGGCGATCGCGCCAGTAGGTGTACCAGTCTTGCGAAGTGTCCGGCGCGCAGAAGAACTCCATCTCCATTTGTTCGAATTCGCGCGAGCGGAAGATGAAGTTTCGCGGCGTGATCTCATTGCGGAACGACTTCCCGATCTGGGCGATTCCGAAGGGAACCTTGACGCGCGAGGTCGAGAGCACGTTCTTGAAGTTCGTGAACATCCCCTGGGCCGTCTCCGGGCGGAGGTACGCCTCGGCCTCCGGATCGATCAGTGCGCCGACATAGGTCTTGAACATGGTGTTGAACTCGCGTGGCTCCGTCAGGTCGCAGGCATCGTGCTCTCCGGCACACTTGCTCGGCTTCTGCGGGCACGGACTCGACGTGACGTGATCGGCGCGAAAGCGCGCCTTGCAGGTCTTGCAGTCGACGAACAGGTCGTAGAACAGGTCGAGGTGACCGCTCGCCTTCCAGACCTGTGGGTGCATGATGATCGTCGTGTCGAGTCCGACCATGTCAAACGTGGTCGGGGCTCCCTCGGGAACGGTCGTCACGTCATGGCCGGTGACCATATCGCGCCACCAGGCGTCCTTGACGTTTCGCTTCAGTTCGACGCCGAGCGGACCATAGTCCCAAAATCCGCCGATACCGCCGTAGATCTCGCTCGATTGGAAGACGAATCCACGTCGCTTGCAGAGGGCGACGATCTTCTCCATGGGAGTGTTCGTTTGGCTCATGGTTTGCTCCTCGTCTGTGCGAAATCTGCGGCGGCCCAGCCGCCAGCGAGCACCGATTATACCGAACTGCAGGAGACCCGGCGCAACGGAGGCCCAGGTTGGGTTTGGGTGTGAGCGGGCGGCCGCCACGGTGAGGGCAGAGGAACGAATCTCTCTGACCCGGGGGCGGCCGAGTGGGCCGAGGTCTATATAGTAGTGCGCGGGACTATATAGTTCAAGGGATGGCGAGCCTCCCTCGAAGGTCGATCCTCCCTAGGACAGGTCGGGCATTGGGAGAAATCCGAGGGCTCGGTAAAGCGCTACCGCGGGAAGGTTCGTATCGGTTACGACGAGCGTCAGCCGATCGTGCCCGGCGGCCAGCAGGGCGTCGATCGACTGACGAAGCAAGAAGCGTGCCATGCCTCGACGTTGCGACTCGGGCCGGGTCATTGTGAAGACAACGAGCGGCGCATCGTGAAGCTCGAACCAACTGATGAGACAGGCCGAGGTGAGGAACTCGCCCTGTTCGATGACGAAGGAGCAATCCGGAAGCAACCTCCCGTACCTTCCGGCGAACACGTTCTCGATCTCGGTCATCGCATCGGAGAAGGTCTCGCCCTCGTCGTCGACGGTGCCGCGAAACGCAGCATAGAGCAGGATCGCCAGGCCCTGGGCGTCCGAGTCTCGGATCGTCCGGACGCTCCAGGGTCCCCGGGGTGACTGGGCCACGAGTGCGAGTTCCATCGCGATGCGCGGCGCAGTCATGCCGGCTCCCAGCGTTGGATCTCGATGATATTCTCTTCGGGGTCCCGAAGGTAGACGAAGGTGATCGATCCGGCGCCCGGGATCCTCTTGGTCGAGATTTCTCCGAGGTTGCTCCCCCCCGCGGCGAGGGCCCGTGCGTGAACCTTCTCGACGTTCTCGACAGAGAAGGCAAGGTGTCCGAAACCAGGGCGATTTGCCGGAGGAGGATCTGAGGATCCGCGCGGCTCGTACTCGAAGATCTCGAGCGTCGGTCCGTCTGGCCCGAAACCCGGGAGCATAAGGTGGATGCCGCGGATGTGCGCGTCCGCGACGCCAACGGCTTCCGCGATCCAGTCCCCCGAGAGATCTCGTTCTTCGCCCACAGGAGCGCACTCAAAGACATCGACGTAGAAGCGGGCGAGCCGCCTCCAATCTCTGGCGACGAGATTGACGTGCGCGAAACGTGTTTCGTGTCCCATAGAGACATCCTAGGCGAACCGCGCTTCTCTGTCACCGCATGCGGACTAGAAGTACGAGGCGCCAGCGAGGAAAAGAGTGCCAGCAGTAGTGAACCAGGAGGTGTCGGAACTGCTTTTCTAGGTGCTCGATTTGGAGCGAAGGGAGAGTCCGATGCGGCGGCGATCAACATCGACCTCGAGGACCGTGACCAGCACCCGTTGACCGACCCGTACGACGCTCGACGGATGCTTGACGAATTGCTCGGCCAGTTCGCTGATGTGAATGAGTCCGTCCTGATGAACGCCGATATCGACAAAGGCGCCGAAGTCGACAACATTGGTCACGAGCCCCGGAAGCTTCATCCCGGCCTGCAAGTCGGTGATCTCATGAATGCTCTCGGCGTAGCGAAACGGCTCGAACGTCTTTCGCGGGTCACGTCCCGGCTTGGCGAGTTCCGTGAGGATGTCGGTCAGCGTCGGAAGCCCGACGTCCTGCGTGACGTATTGGTCGAGATCGATTCGCCCGCGCAGATCCTCATGCGCGATGAGATCTGCGACGCTGCATCCGAGATCAGAAGCCATTCTCCTCACGAGGGCATATCGCTCCGGATGGACGGCGCTCGCATCAAGGGGATCGCCCCCGCCGGGCACGCGAAGGAATCCGGCGGCCTGTTCGAACGCCTTTGCCCCGAGACGTGGCACATCCCGCAGGTCCTTCCGGCAGCCGAAGGGACCCTTCTGGGCACGATGCTCAACGATGTTCTCCGCCAATTTCGGCCCGATGCCTGCAACACGCGAAAGCAACGGTGCGCTGGCGGTGTTGACGTCGACACCGACCGCGTTCACGCAGTGCTCGACGACGTCATCGAGCGAGTGACTGAGCATTGACGGCTCGACGTCGTGCTGATACTGGCCGACGCCGATCGACTTCGGATCGATCTTCACCAGTTCGGCGAGGGGGTCCATCAGCCTCCTGCCGATCGAGATCGCGCCGCGTACGGTCACATCCTGATCCGGGAACTCGCGGCGTGCGATCTCGGACGCGCTATAGACGGAGGCACCGCTCTCGCTGACGAGGACGATATCGATACTTCGCCCGAAGTCGAGAGATCGAACCAGGGCCTCGGTCTCCCGACTGGCGGTCCCGTTGCCGATTGCGATGGCCTCAATTTCGTGGCTTCGAGCCAGATCGACGATTGTTTGGCCGGCCCGCGCACGCTCGTGCTCCGAGCCGACAACGAAGATGACTGCGTTCGTCAACAGCCGGCCCTGCGCATCGAGACAGACGAGCTTGCAGCCGGTGCGGTATCCGGGATCGATCGCGAGGACCCGCTTTCGTCCGAGCGGCGGAGCGAGCAGCAACTCCTTGAGATTGTCGGCGAACACGCGAACCGCCTCGCGGTCGGCCCGTTCCTTCAGCTCGGCCAGGAGTTCGTTCTCGAGGCTTGGCGCCATCAGCCGCTTGTAGCCGTCCTCGGCCGACAGGGCCACCTGGCGGGCGGCGCGATGGCCTCCGCGGACGAACCGACCCTTCAGGCGATCGATCGCTGTCGCGTTGTCGGGACGGGCCGTCAGGCGGATCACGCCTTCGCGGGCGGCGCGGAGCATCGCATGGATCCGGTGGCCGGGAGCCTTTGCGACGGGTTCCTGCCAATCGAAGTAGTCGGCGTAGGCGGCCCCCTCTTCCTCTTTGCCTTGGACGACATGGGTGCGGAGTGTCCCCTGTCTTCGGAAGATCCTACGCAGCTCCCGCCGGGCATCGGCCGATTCGCTGATTCGCTCCGCAAGAATGTCCCTCGCGCCGGCCAAGGCGGATACCGAATCGTTCACGCCCTTCTCCGGGTCGACGTAGACAGCGGCCTCGGCTTCGGGATCGAGGTGAGAGGATTGTTCGAGCAGACGATCTGCGAGCGGCTCGAGTCCGCGTTCGCGTGCGATCATCGCACGCGTCCTTCTCTTGGGGCGATAAGGCAGGTAGGTATCCTCGAGTTCGTTCAGCGTCAGCGCCGATTCAATCGCCATCCGGAGTCTGTCAGTGAGGATCTCTCGTTCGAGAAGCGACGCGAGGATCGCGTCGCGTCGATCGTCGAGCTGTCGCAACTGGGACAGACGGTCGCGGATTGCGGTGATCGCAACCTCGTCGAGCGATCCCGTGCGTTCCTTGCGGTAGCGTGAGATGAATGGCACGGTCGCACCATGGTCGAGAAGATCGGCCGTGGCTCGTACTTGGTCCGGGTTGACGGCAAGCTCCTGCGCGATGCGATCGACGGTTTTCATCCGATACAGCCACCCTTCATGATGGGGCAGACCCTACGCCCTGCCGTCTCTCGGATCAACCGGCTTCCGCGATTCGTGATGCGCTCGCGGCCCCAGTGAAGCGGGGATAGACTCTGGCCGAGGTGGGCGATGAATCGACAGCGCCAGATGGGTCGTGACGTGATGGTCGATCTGACCCGCGGACGCGTGGTTCGTGGATCCGTCGATCCGCTCGATCGGCGTCGCTTTCTCGGCGGAAGGGGCCTTACCATGGCGACCCTTCTCGCTCGGATCGAGCCGGATCTCGGTCCTCTTGTGCCGGACGCTCCGCTTCTGCTTTCGGCTGGACCGCTTGTCGGAACGGGCTTCCCCGGCGGCGCACGGTTCAACGTCAGTGCCCGCTCGCCGCAGACGGGAATTCTCGGAGACTCGAACGCCGGAGGCTTTTTCGGGTCTGAGCTGCGCTTCGCCGGAGTGGATCGGCTGACGATCGAAGGTGCGGCCAATCGACCTTCCTTGCTTGTCATCACCGACGATGATATCCGACTCGTCGATGCCAAAACCCTGTGGGGTCTTGATGTTGTTGAGACGACCGAAGCGGTGCATGCGATGCTTGGAGATCACCGGGTTCGCGTGGCCGCGATCGGCCCGGCAGCCGAGAACGGGGTTGCTTTCGCAGGCATTTTTGCCGACCTCGTCCGGGCTGCGGCGCGAACGGGAATGGGTGCCGTGCTGGCGTCGAAGAACCTCAAGGCGATCGCGGTCCGCGGAACTCGTGCCGTGCCGATTGCCGATCCGGATCGATTCGCCGCGTGTCTCTCGGTGGCGCGAGATCGGATCCGAGAGCATCCGGAATACGAGATCCGCACCCGCCTCGGGACGACGCAGCTCGTGACCAAACTGAACGCGATCGGCGGGCTGCCGACACGTCACTTCCAGTCGGGAACGTTCGAGCATGCCGACGCGGTCTCTGGCGAGCGGATCGAGGTCGAGTACAAGGTATGCGGCAAGGCGTGTTTCGCCTGCACCATTCCCTGCAGCCGCCAGATCGTCGTTGACGACGAGCGGTATCCGGGTCTCTCCTTCGAAGGCCCGGAGTACGAGCCGCTCGCCGGCTTCACGGCGCGCGTCGGCGTGGCGGATCTTCCGCTCGCGCTGTTCGCTGTCGATCGCTGCAACCGGCTGGGGCTCGATGCGATCTCGACCTCGGAGGTCATTGCCTGGGCGATGGAGTGCACCGAGCGAGGATGGCTCGATTCCACCGTTACCGGTCGGCGGGACCTGCGCTTCGGGAACGGGGGCGCGGTGCTCGAACTGATCGAGGCGATCGCGCGGCGCGAGGGTTTCGGCGATGTGCTTGCGGATGGCGTGCGAAGCGCGGCTGAGACGCTCGGCGTGGGGCGTGACCTCGCGATGGAGGTCAAGGGGCTCGAGCTCTTCCAGGCGGACGTCCGCGCGATGAAGGGCTACGGTCTCGGGAACGCCGTTGCGAGCCGTGGCGCAGACCATCTGCGATCCGAGCCGTGGTTCGAATTCTCCGGTGATCGAGAGGAGGGTGTGCGGCGCTACGGCGTCGCGGAGACTTCTGATCGCCTCGCCTGGCGTGGAAAGGGTCTCTTGGTCAAGGACTACGAAGAGCGGGCGGCGATTGCGGACGCTCTCGGGATCTGCAAGAACATCTACAACAACATGGAGATCTGGGATTGGGAGGATACGGCGGCGGCCGTGAATGCCGTGCTCGGGGAGGATCTCACCGGCGAGGAGATCCGGTTGGCGGGAGAGAGAATCGTCAACGCCGAACGGCTGATCAACGCACGGCTCGGCATCGGGCGAGGCGACGACCGCCTGCCGCAGCGCTTTCTTGAGGAACCGGCCGGACCGCCCGACTCGCTGTCCGCGGGATCGGTCGTCGAACTTGAACCGATGCTCGACGAGTACTACGAAGCGCGAGGATGGGACCGTCGCTCCGGACTTCCAACCGCGGCGAAGCTCCGGGAACTCGGATTGGAGGAGTGACATGCACGAGCTGTGGGTCGTTGTTGAGCGAATCGAGGGTGCCTGCTCCGGACCGGTTCCAATGGTTCCTGGGACGGGGTTCCTCGTGCGAGATGGGAGTCTCTACTTCCCGGGCGGAGGGCCGATCTGCCTGTTCGCGCTCTCGAGCCTGCTGCCCCTCTTCCCGGCGAAGGAGCGCCCGATCGAGGAGGGCTCGGAGGACTGGCTCGGTCGCGTGCATCATGCCCAGTGCCCCGATCCCAAAGGGAGGACAATCTGGCGAATAGACCGGCGAGAGCCGGACAGCACACCGATCGCCGGTGCGGTCGCCCCTGAACTGCGAGAGGGGGATCTCCTGATCTCGGTCGAGCGCGTCGAGGGGCACTGCACCGCAGGGATGGCTCCGGGACGCACGGCGCTCCTTCGCGGAAGCAGCCTCTACCTGCCCCAGCCGTTCTGTCTCTACGCCATGCAGGCACTCCTGCCGCTGCTTCCGGCGATGCAGAGGCCGCTCGAACCGGACGATTGGATGGCTTCGGAGAACGCCGTACTCTGTCCGGACCCCGCGGGAAACGTGGTGTTGCGCATCGACAGGGTGCAAGGAGGAGCCAGTGAACGAGGACGTTCTGAGGACTCAGCTGATTGAGCAGCTCGCGGCCGGACAGGCCCATATTCCGGTGGGGGAGGCGATTTGCGGGTTCCCGGCGGAACTTGCTGGGGAGCACGTCGATGGGGTCACTCACACGGCGTGGGAGATCCTCGAGCACATGCGGATCGCGCAGTGGGACATCCTGAACTTCACGATCGATCCGAACCACGTAACCCCACCCTGGCCGGACGAGCACTGGCCGCCGACATCCGCGCCGCAGGATGCCGCCGCGTGGAATCGATCTCTCGACATCTTCTTCTGCGAACTCGAGAAGGTGAAGGAGCTCGCGCGAGATCCGCAGGTCGACCTGTTCCGGGTCATTCCGCACGGAACCGGGCAGACGGTGCTGCGCGAGATTCTGCTTGTCGCCGATCACAACGCCTACCACCTCGGGCAGTTCATGTTGATCCGCCGAGCCCTTGAGCACCGGAGATCTGAGACGTGAGGGTCCGCTTCCCGAACGGTGTCGAGGTCCTTGCGGTTCCGCTCTCCGAGCGGCGCGTCGAGCGCGGCGACCGCGATCTCGGGCTCTACATGGATCCGGCGTGGGCACCGACGTGGAAGGCAGAGATGATCGACTGGAAGGACTTTGGTCTCCCGACCGACCCGGATCGGGCGGTCTCCCAGATCGTCGAGACCTATCGCCTTGCCGCGGAGGGCAAAGGAGTCGAGATCGGTTGCATCGGCGGACTCGGCCGGACGGGAACGGTGCTCGCTTGCATGGCGGTTCTCGCCGGTGTCGCCGCGGACAAGGCCGTCGCCTGGGTACGTACGCACTACGACGCTCGTGCGGTCGAGACGGCCGAGCAGGAGGGGTGGATTCTCGCGTTTGCCGAGGCGGTTGACGAATCGCCTTCCTAGGTGGCGTGGCATGTGTCGTTGACGAGGCCTTGCGACCGACGCTACCGTCTAGCCATCCGAATCCATCGAAAGGATGTCATGAAACCACAGATCTACGCGTTGATTGCGGCCGCCGCATGGGGCGTCGGCGGCTACTTCGAGAAGCGGGGGCTTCTGCTCGGGGGACTGACGCCGCACATCGGGATCACGCTTCGCACGGGCGTCGCGCTTGTCCTGCTCGCGGCGATCAGCGCACGTCATTGGAGAACCGTGATCGATGCCGGGACCAAGCCACTGCTCCATGTGCTGATTGGCGGCGGACTTGTCGCGGGCACGATCGGGATGCTTGCCTTCTATGCCGCGCTCAAGGCGGGATCGGTGACGCAGGTGATGCCGATCGCGTTCACGTCGCCTCTGTTCAGTGTCGCGCTAGCACTGATCCTCGGAGGAGAGCCGCTGCAGGCGCGGACGCTGGTTGGGGCGGCGTTGACCGTCGGAGGAATCGCGCTGCTTTCGAGTTAGAACTCTCGTATGCTTGGATCAGACCGAAGGAGGAGCGGATGATGATCAGAGGGGGAGCTGTTGCAGTGTTGGTTCTGCTCGTTGTGGGGAGTGCCTGTGCGGTCGCCGGCCCGGCACAGGATGTCCTCGAGGATCTGGCCGACTCGGAGCAAAGTGGGCGCATAGTCTCGGGAATCACCACACTCGGGATCGGCGTCGCAATCGGTGTGGGGAGCTACATCTTTCTTCCCGGAACGGGGATGGAAGTCTATGGCGCAATTGCCGGTGGTTTGGTCGCGCTTCCCGGCGCGGTCATGCTCGTTTTCCCGACGGAGGCCGAGCGGGCCTGCCGCGAGTCCTGCGATTCCGAGGTGGAATCGGCGCATGCGCTCGAACGGCTGGCGGCGCGCGGGCGGCTCGACCGGTACATCTCAGGCGCGGCAAACATCGCTGCGGGTGTCGTCTCGCTGCTCTACCCGTTCAACTTCTTCACGAGCTACGATTACCTGATCTCCGCCGCGTCGAGCTTCGGGATGGCCGTCCTCGACTTCGTGCTGCCCTCAAAGGAGGAGGTTGCCTACAGGCGCTATGAGGGGCTGGTGGCGGCAACGCCGTAGCGGTTATCGGGCGGCCGCGTCTCATCTAGAGAAGGCTGCGGCTGTTGATTCGATCGGCGAGCGCGGCTCGTACATCGGCCGATGCGCGGAAACTTCCGCGGACAAAGATCGACTTGATCGTTGCGAGCGCAAGCTCTGCATCGATGTCCTTCGCGAGGGTCAGGCCGCCAATGACGCGGAACGAGGCTTGCTTCCCCTGGTTGCGCAGCTTCTCCAACGCCGAGCGTGTGACGATCTCGACGCCGATGACAAATGACCATCGCGCGGCGTGATCCTTGACCAGCGACTCATGACGGTCCAGCTGGTTGCGAATGGCAGTGCGGATGAGGTCGGTCCGATTCGAGTAGAGGCCCTGTTCCACCAGCACGTCGATACGCCCAAGGTCAACCGGGCCGAGATTGATCGTGATCTTCTCAGTTTCCGACATGGTTTCCTCCGTTTCGCATCTTACGTCACAGGGTGCCCATGGGCAGCGGGCGATCTGCCGGACTGCACGGTGCATGAGGCGGCCAGCCGAAGTCGTCCAAGGGTCAGCGAACCTGCCACGTGGAGGCAGGGCCGCCCATGCGTCCGGGCGAGGGTGGCTCGAAGCCTATCCCGATCAGATCGCGAAAGCTGCATCAGGGTACGATGGTCGGTCGGGCCTGCGGTCAGCTGAAACATGTGGACCTCCCTAAACCATCCATACGGATGGTCATGGGCTTATCATACCCCATCTTCGCCAGCCCTTCAACATCCATTTGGATGGTCTGCAGAGGTCCTTCCGCAGCCTGGCATCAGGATCTGGCCGAATCCTGCCTCCTGGGAACGTGTTGTCCGCCTCCCGCGGGTCTCACCATCTGTCGACCTCGGTCCTCCGATCCTCCCCCTTCATCGTTTTCGATGGGCGAGGAAGCCGGTAGGAGGCGGTGGCAATTGACCCAACAACGTGTATGCTTGATCTCCGCATGACGGAGACGACTGCGTGAAACGGAGGAAGACCCGATGGAAAACGAAGTACGAACCGCGCTCGACGAAATTCGCCCGATGTTGCAGGCCGATGGAGGTGACGTAACCCTCGTCGAAGTCACCGAAGATGGCGTTGTCCGCGTTCAGTTGCAGGGTGCTTGCCAAGGGTGCCCGATGTCGGAGATGACGATCAAGAACGGGATCGAGCGATTGCTCAAGGAGAAGGTGCCTGGCGTAACGTCGGTCGAAGCGGCCTAGAGAAGGCGCTTCCGGCGATATACCGAAGCGTCGGGGTCCGACCCTTGACATCCCAGCGCGAGATAACGTAGATTGTGGTTAGCGTCACCCATGGGTGGCGCTTGTCTTTTGCTTCCTGCTTTGCCGGAGCACGGTCCCGACGGGATCGCTTCCCCTGTGTAGTTCTCCGCCGGTCCGCGCTGATCGTGGCCGTCCGGATGCCCTTGACATGTCGGATGAAGATGACGTAGGTTGCGGTTAGCGTCGCCTCATGGCGGCGCTTCTTCCTTGGTGGGGAACCCGATCTGTGTGTGGAGCTCGGCAACCGGCGGATCAAGCTCCTCCCCGAAGAACTCAAACGCGACGCTGCGGCCGAGCGACGTCTTGATCCCGGTCTTCTCGATCGTCTCCCGGTAGGTGGCGTAGCAGTCGAGGGCCCGCGCGGTTGTCTCCAAATCGATCGCGTCGACCGTCATCAGGCAATCGATCTCCACTTCACTCGAGCCGGAGAGCTGGTGCATGCCCGAGGCCGTGCTTGCCTGCTCCTCCGTCAGCGTGAAGAAGGCGAGACGCTGGAGGTAGGATGCGCCCCGGTTCCGCAACGTCAGGAACACGCGTTTGACCACGGCGTGTGTAACGAGATGGTCATGGAACCCGCTGACGCCATGCACCGGATACGTCACGACGATGCTTGGCCGCACAGCCTCAATGTGATCAGCGACGATCTCCTCGATGATTCGCGGGTCGAGGTCCTTCAGCCCGCCGTCCGGCAGGTCGAGTACGGTGAGATCCGCGAGACGCAGGACGCGAGCAACCTCCTGCATCTCGGCCAAGCGAACGGCCCCCATCTTTGCGATCGAGTATCCGAACCGGTGGCGGATCTTCGTTGCGCCGCCGCGGGTCAGCGTCAGCAGTCGGACATCATCTCCCGAACGAATCTGAGCCGAGATGGCGCGTGCCGGGCCGAACGACTCGTCGTCCGGATGCGGAAAGATGTAGAGGATTCTCATGGTATCTGCCTCCACTCCATCCTACGCCGCAACCCGCTTGACGACCAGACATCGAGGCCCTAGCCTCAGGAGCATACGATGAGGAGGGGCGATGGCGACACGACGAACGGATCCGTATATCTGGGTGACCTGGCTGACGAAGCTTCTCGCCGGCGAAAGCACGTGCGAGTGGTCGGCTTGGTTTCGCGCCCACCACAAGAACTACGACAAGCTGCCGATCGATTTCGATCTGGCGCGCTGGACGATCGAGCACAACGAACTCGTCAACGCGCGGCGCGAGCAACTCCTCGACGAAGGCTACGAGGTGACGGTCGAAGACGAGAACGCGTTCAAACGGATCGGTCAGACGGGGATCGTCGTCTCCGGCAAGCCGGATCTCTTGGCCATCCGTGATGGGGCCGGCATCGTCGAGGACTGCAAGACGGGGCGCCCGCGGACGTCAGACCAACTACAGGTCCTCGTCTACATGCTGCTCCTGCCGATCAAGAACCCCCGCTGCGAAGGGATCTCGCTTTCCGGACGGATCGTCTACAAGACGAGTTCGGTCGATATCCCGGCTTCCGGGCTCGATGAAGCGTTCCGCTCCCGGTTCGTCGATCTTGCTCGGAGAGTCGGCGGAGAGAGTCCGCTGCCCAAGCATCCGGCCTGGTCAGAGTGCCGGTGGTGCGATATCGGACCGGCGGATTGCCTCTACCGGGTGACCGAGCCGCCCGACTCGATCGAAGTGGAAACCGATCTCTTCTAGTCGGTGGCCTCTCCTCGGACCTCTTCGAGCGTTGCATGATCGAGATCGGGAAGCCGCTCGTCGATCTGCCGGAGTGAGCGGACACCGAACCCCGAAAGACCGACGATCGCAACGGCCAGTGCGGAGATGAAGAGCATGGCGGCCATCCCGGTGCCGGTTCCCGTGCCGACGACCGGCCCGAACAACTTCGCGAAGAGGCTGCTCGTCCGCATGGCGGGTTCGAGGACGTAGTCGGCAAGCGGTGCGGCAATCACCATGATGATTGGGCGTCCCCAGTTGGCAAGCGTGAAGCGCGCAGCCATCACGCGACCTTGAATGTCCGCGGGAACCTTCGATTGCCAGATCGATTGGTTGATTCCTGCGGTGATCGAGACGAAGAAGGCGGCAGCGAATCCGCCGATCGCCCATCCGATGAAGCCGCGACCGGCCCCCATCACCATGTATCCGACTCCGATGAGAGAGATGAACATCAGCAGCTTCCCGATGCGGTTCCGTTTCGGACCGCCCCACGCTGCGAGAATCGCCCCCCCGAGAACGGCGCCGATGCTTGCCGCGGTCTGGAAGCTTCCGAAGAGCAGAGCGTTGTTGCCGGTACGCGCGAGGATCATCGGATTGAGAACCACCGCGCTGAAGTTGAGGGCAACAATGGCGATGAAGTAGATGCCCATCAATGCTCGAAGACTCGGTTCCCGAAAGATGTAGCGGATGCCGAAGAGAGCTTGTTGCAGCAGGGAAGCACCCGTATCAGCTCCCGTCTCGGTTGGTGCGGGCCGCGGGATGCGGACGAGAAGAAGCGTTATGGCAGCGAACATGAACGTTCCGATGTCGACGGCCAGGATGCCGCTCAGACCGAGGAATCCGTAGAGTGCTCCGGCGAGCATCGGCCCGAAGATGCCGCTTCCGTTGCGTGCCATCGCCACCAGGCCATTGGCGCGCGCGTACTTCTCCTTCGGAACCATCAGGGAGATCGAGGACTCGAATGCGGGTCCTTGGAAAGCGTTGCAGGCACCGATACCGGCGACTGCGACAAAGACATGCCAAATCTGCAGAGCGCTGGCCCGGTAGAGAAAGATGAGCCCGACGGTGAAGAGAGCGGGCGCGGTATCGCTAAGGAGCATGACGCGTTTCCGGCTCCAACGATCCACGAGAACACCGGCGATTGGACTCAGCACGATCTGCGGAACATAGTACCCGATGCCGATCAAAGCCAGAGCTGTGGCACGACCGGTCACCTGGAACGCCCAGATACTGAAGCCGATTCCGGTCATATTCGATCCGATGATCGAGATGAACTGGCCGAACGCCATGGTCAAGATCGCGGGCATGCCGCGGAACACGAGTCGTTTTCCGAACATGGGAACCTCCCGGGGGATGAAGGCCAATGGAGCAATCTGGGGAGGTTCCTACTTCCCGAGATGCTCGATGCTGCGTGCAATGATCGCGAAGGTCTCGGGATTGAGTCGGTAGTACTTTGTTCCTCCCTCCCTGCGGACACCGATGAGGCCTTCGGCGGCCAGCAGGCGAAGGTGCCTCGAGATTGACGGTTGGCTGAGGCCGCAGTGCTCCACGATCTCGCCACCGTACCGCTCACCGGATTGCAGGAATCGGAGAATCTGCAGCCGCGTCTCATCGCCGAGCGCGCGGAAGAGGGATGCGGGCAAGACGGCCCCAGGCTCGTAGCGTCCTCGGGATGCGACGCGCCCGGGCTCGTAGGTGAGGATCAGCGCGGGGCGTGGCTCGTCCACTTGCGTCGCCACGACGTACGGACCGAGGTGGCAGGCGGGGACCGCGATGATCTCCTCGATGCCCTCGAAATCGGAGGCCCCGACAGCGGGTCGTCGGCCGACAAGGTCCGTGAACAGCTCATCGAAGGTTCGCGGACGGTTGGCCGCGCGCTGGCGTTCGAGTTCTCGTTCGATGACGACGGCGCACGCGGCACGGTCGGCCTCACCGTGCTCGGACCAGAACCGACGAAGGACCTCGACGAGGAAGGCTCTGAGTTCGCCGGGCTCGGCCCTCAGCGTATCGACACGTTCCCAAACGGAGGCCGGGAGTTCCACGCCCTTCCAAGCAGCCAGTGTGTCGTTTACGCCGCCCTTGGTTCGGCGGATACCCGACTCCGCGGAGCGGGTATCCTTCTTGCGGCCCGAGGCGTTCGCGAGGAGTTCTCCGAGGTAGTCGGCCTCGAGTCCGTCGATCCAGTCGATGAATTGCGGGACACTCTGGTCGATCGCGTTGTGAGCCAGCAGTCGAATCGCAAGCTTCTTGAGGATGCCGATCGCGTCCAGAACCTCCAGCGCCTCCTTCAACGAGGGGTCGAGGGAGGCACGGGTCTCGCGAATCCATGCATCATCGCTTGGGAACTCCTCGGCCATTCGCAGGAAGTGCAGAGAGAGACTCAACGCGCAGGATGGCCACGACTCAAACCGTGCGGTGAACTCCGTCATCGTCGGGATCAGGCGAGGTTGCGACATACTCTCTCCTGTACAAGTATCATGATATTCGTATGTAGTTATATCATCGCCTCTCGCACGCGTCAAGCAGCACGCACAGTGGATCCACAAGCTGCCGCTACGTAGGTATTGCACGGGGCAATCCGGGATGACCTGCAGACAGGAAGACGAACCGGCGAGACGAACGGGACCCAACGAGCGAGGACCGACCAGGCCAGCTGCCGGATGATGCCTCACGTGGCGCTCACGACCTTCACGAACTACACGCTTGAAGCAGTTGTCGCGTTGGGATCGGGGCTCACTGCATGAAGAAGTGCCTCGCCGAGTTCTCGCGCTCGATCGAGTGGGCGAAAGGTACCATCGCCGTCGATATCGCCGTGCCCACCAACGCCGAAATGGGGGAAGCTGTCGATCGACACGGGCTTCATCCCAAGAAGAAGGCAAAAATCGTTCAGGTACTCGAGGATCCCCTGTGGGTTCGAATACTCGGCGACCGCGACAAGACCGCACGGCTTGCCCGCGAGCGGCGAAGAGAAGACTGCTCCACCCTGCGACTCCGGGAAGAAGCACATCGAGACCATCCGCTCGGCCATCGTGTAGAAGTCGGCCGGTGGCCCGCGGAAGTACTGCGGCGCCCCGATGACAAGCGCGTCGGCCTGCCTCATCTTCTCGAAGATCTCGGGTACGGCATCGGTGATCGAGCACTGGTACGGATTCCGTTTGCAGAAGTCGGCGCAGACGACCCGGCATGGCGCGATGTCGAGCCCCGCGGTGTGGATCAGATCGGCCTCGATGGAGGACTCACCGATCTGCATGTGATCGAGAACGGTCCGAACGAGGCGGTTCGTCTGGCCGTCCCTCCGTGCCGATCCGACGACTCCAAGGATCTTCATGCTCTTCCCTCCTGCGGAGGAGTGTAGCTGGGAATCGGCCGGTCAGCGAGATGGAGAGGCTTCTGGAACCATCCGCTGTGCGATGGAGCCCCGACGTCTCGCGGATTTGCAGCGTCACGGGTCGGCCTGCCCGGCAGGCGCCGAGGGTCTTGCGTTCGGAGCAACGACGAGCGGCTGGCTCGATTGGCCGATCGGGACGTTTGTGTCTATAGTTTGCGCACGCTCCGAGAACGGAACGGGGCGGACGATTCGGGGGGAGTCCATGCCGAGAAGCAATCAACGCGTTGTCCTCGTCATCGGGGCCTCATCGGGCATTGGCCGAGCCTGTGCTCTCGAACTGGCCCGTCGGGGGAACCGGGTGTATGGAGCATCGCGCCGTGATCCCGCCGATCTTGCCGATGAGCGGACCTCGATCGAGAAGGTCCGGATGGACGTCGATGACGATGCCAGCGTCCGGGCGGGCGTCCGTTCGATTCTCGAAGCCGAGGGACACATCGATGCCCTCATCAATTGCGCTGGGTTCGGATTTGGCGGCGCCCTCGAGGACACATCAGACGAGGAACTGAGAGCGATCCTCGAAACGAACGTGCTCGGAACGCTCCGGACCTGTCGTGCGGTGCTTCCGAGCATGCGAGCCCGGGGAGGAGGGACGATCGTCAATGTCTCTTCGATCGGCGGACGGATTGCCCTTCCGTTCCAAGGGCACTACAGCGCGACGAAGTTCGCCGTCGAAGGGTTGAGCGAATCTCTCCGGATGGAGGCGCATCCGTTCGGCGTCCGCGTTGTTCTCATCGAGCCCGGGGACTTCGCCACGGGGTTTACCGACGCGCGGAAGACGGTGCGAGACGGAGAAGGTGACGGACCCTATGCGAAGGCCTTCGCGCGAGCCCTCGCCGTCGTCGAGAAGGACGAACGGGGCGGGGCATCGCCGGCATCGATCGGGCGGCTGGTGGCGCGCATTCTCGACGCTCGTTCGCCGAGGCTTCGCTACACGGTCGGCCCCCTGTTCCAGAGATTCGCCGTGCGAGCGAAGAGCATTCTGCCGTCGAGGTTTTTCGAGTGGGGATTGAGGAAGTACTACCACGTCGGATGACGGGGTGCGGAGACGGAACCGCCAAAGGAGCGTTCGATGGATCTGTTCGAGAAGTGCCGTGGCTTCTTCGCTGACCCCAGCGTTGCCGAGAGCATGGGGTACCCGACGAGCGCGCAGCGGCTGAAGGAGATGGGACTCTATCCGTACTTCATTGCCCTTGATCATACGGAAGGGACCGAGGTAACCGTCGAAGGGCATCGGCTGATCATGCTCGGATCGAACAACTACCTCGGCCTGACGACACATCCCGACGTTCGTGCCGCGGCGCGTAAGGCGATCGAGGAGTTTGGCACGAGCTGCACCGGGTCGCGGTTCCTCAATGGAACGCTCGCGATGCATGGCGAACTCGAGCGCCGACTTGCGGCGTTCCTCGGTATGGAGACAGCGCTCGTCTTCAGCACAGGCTACCAGACGAACCTTGGAACCCTCTCGGCGCTCATCGGGCGAAACGATGTCGTCATCTGCGACAAGGAAGACCACGCAAGCATCGTCGACGGCTGCCGTCTCGCATTGGGCCGAATGAAGCGGTTCGCGCACAACGATCTGGAGGATCTGGAGCGCGTGCTCGTCACCTGCCCGGACGAGGTGGGCAAGCTTGTCGTTGTCGACGGCGTGTTCAGCATGGGCGGCGAGATCGCTCCGTTGCCCGATCTGATACCGATTTGCAGGAAGCACGGTGTCCGGCTGCTCGTTGACGACGCCCACAGCGTCGGCGTCCTTGGCGGCGGGCGGGGCACGGCGGCCCACTTCGGCGTCACGGAGGATGTCGATCTGATCGTCGGGACGTTCAGCAAGTCGTTCGCGTCGATCGGCGGATTCGTCGCCGGGGATGAGGCGACGCTCCATTGGATCCAGCACCTGGCGCGGTCGCTCATCTTCAGTGCCAGCCTCCCCGCACCGAATGTGGCAGCGGCGATCGCCGCACTCGATGTGATGGAAAAGGAGCCGGAACGTAGCGAGCGCGTTAATGCGATCGCCGATCGCATGCGGGACGGGTATCGCGATCTCGGGTTCAACATCGGAGACACCGAGACGCCGATCATCCCAATCGTCATCGGAGACGGGCTCAAGGCGATGAAGGTCTGGCGGGCGCTGTTCGACGCGGGGGTCTATACGAACGTTGCTATCCCACCGGCGGTGCCGCACGGGATGGCGCTTCTTCGCACGAGCTACATGGCGACCCACACTGACGAGCAGATGGATCGCGTGCTTGACGTCTTTGCGTCTGTCGGTCGAGATTTCGCGCTTCTTGACTGACTCCGTAAGCCTTTGCTGCCTCCTAGTCTTCGGGGCTTGTCAACTGAGCCAAGCGCTGCACCGCGTGCTTTTCGAACACAGAGTCGGCGTGCGATCTGACAACGGCTTCGTATGCAGAGATGGCATCTCCGATCTGTGCGAAGCGCTCATAGACCTCGCCGATCCAGTATTGGCAACACGCACGGATGTGGTCACTCTCCGTCCCAGAGAGCAGAGCCTCGAACCCCTCGATAGCCGACGCAACCTTCTGCTCTCTTGCGTACATCGTCCGTGCAGCCTCCAGTTGCTCAAGGTCCTCGTCAGAAGCCCCCTCCGGTGGTGTGATCTGAATCTGGATCTCCTCGGATGAGACGACAGCTTGCGAGAAGTCATCCAGCGTAACCAGAAGCGCTTCACCATAACGCTCGTCTTGACACGTCGTCTCGTGTACGGGGAGAACGAGCAGCGACAGGATCACATAGTCACCGGGGGCAAGTAGCGGGTAGTTCCGAAGAAGGTTTTCTAGCTCGAAGTTCACAACTGATCCGCGCTCCAGAACCACGGCTTCTTCGACAGGGATCATCTCCCCATTGCGCTCAATCCAACGTGCGATCGGTGTCGGCGTAGGCAGCGGGGTATCGGGAGCCAGATCCTCGAGCTGACCGTCAGGCAAGACTTGCGAGACAAGCAGCGTCAGCCACAAGAGAGACGGATCGAGAGCCGATGCCTCCGTGATCAGCGGCTCCTCGCCGACCGTCAGTGTGAAGCCGATGGCGATGGGTTCGCCGAGTTGAAAGGAGGCAACCTCCAGCACGATACTCCAGTCGAAAGGCGCGTTTGCGCCCGCCTGACTGGACACACCTGCGAGCATCACAAGGCAGACGACAACCGATACCTGAATCCGATGCATGGCAACCTCCTTTCGTCAGTCGTTGTGGATACGCAGGAAACCTTGACACAAGGGACAGAACTGATCCTGTCGGTCCCAGTTCTCCGTCTTCTGATACATCACACAGGTTGAATTGGGGCAGTGGCCGCCCCCATCGAAGATGTTCGTGGGGAACCCCAGTATGCTCGAGATGTCCCGGTTGAATCGATTCGTGTGCGGTGGGCCGATTCCCGCTGCGTGGCCCATCTCGTGGGTGACGAGATGACGGATGACGTGGTCCATCGTGTACTCGGTCGCCCCCAGAGTGATTTGCCCGTCGTCATCGGGATCGAACGGATTTAGTGTTCCCGTCCATGCTTCGCTTCTGAAGATCACGGGATTGGCGCCCAAATCCGTGTTCAGGTGATCTCCATCCAGAACGTGGTTTCCATTGTCCGGCCAGGTTTGCCAGTTGGCGTAGGGAGGAGTCGGAGCGCCCGGTCCATCATCTTCGAACCAGTCAAGATGGCCGTTGTCATTAGAGTCCTCCAGGCCGGGAGTTCCGAAGGGATCGAGCGCTCCCGCTGTTCCGGGCGCCCTATCGGCGTAGGGAGATTGGGAGAAGTAATTGCGAGTCGTTGTATGGAAGATCCGAACTTCCCCATAGGCATTGGCGGTTCCCACGTCGGCCTCGGCAAGGCGGTCTGGCGTCCAGACGCGAAACTGGGTTCCCGTGTTGAGCTTATTCAAGTTTCCATCCGTATTCTGGTTCGCTACGGCATTCCCCGATATGCCCGCTTTCATGTTGATGACCATGACGTCGATTTCCCGCCGATCGGCTCCGCGAAATTTGTGGACGGCAATCTCAGAGTTCTCGAAGGCCTTCCCATACGAGAGGGAGGCGAAGTTCGCCGCATTGCTCGTTGTGACGAAGAGATCCTTGAGGTTCGGGCTCAATCGCTCGTTCTGAGGCGAGGAAAGCTCCTGTGCGGCCGTTCGTTGATCGTTGTAGGCAATGCGGCCGTCGTTGTCGACGTCCACGCCGCGGTACTCCTCGTAACGCGTCAAACCATCCCCGTGATGGGTGTTGTTGACGCTTTGATCTTTGTCAGCAGTTTCCTGTTGGTTCGTTGGGAAGCGATTGTCCCATGCGTCGGCAATGAGATTTCCATCTTGGGGAATATCGTCACGCGGGATATCGACGGTGTTCTCCCCAAGCGTGCAGTTCACCGCGCCTTCCGGCTCCCGCGGCTCGATGGCCTGCGCGTTGAACGCGCTCGCCTCGATGTCCCCGTAGCTACCGTAGTCCTCGCTGCTGACGGTCACGGTGGCCTCCGCCGAACGCGTCCTGGTTGTTGCCTTCATGAAGTACGTCGACTGCGACGAATCGAGCGACATGTCCTCGCAGAGGTGGAACGTGCCTTGGAGCGCCTGCGAGAAGCAGAGATCCATCTCCTCCGAGTCGCCGCGATTGACGCAATACCCCGTCTCCTGCGAGGAGGCGAGGTCGAACGTGATTCGCCGCGCGGGTCCCGGATACGTGCATTGGCCGTTCCGGTACTGGTAGGTCCGTGCCGTGAACGTCGTCGTGTTGTCCTTCTCCGGGAGCCAGTCGCGGTCGCACTTCGTCAAATCGATCACGATCTCTGCGATCCGTTGATCGGCCGTCTTCCGAGCGTCGGGATCGCGGACGATGAGATCCGTCGGAACACATTGGATCGTCACCGTGTCCTTCTTCGGTGGGATGTAGACGACACACCGCCCCGTGTTCCCAAGGGGGAACGTTCCCCCTCCGCCCTGATCGTCCCAGGTGAACGCCAGCGGATCGGGGAGTGGGTAGTCCTGCTCCAGGGGTTCGATACAGACGGTCCGCTCGCACTTGATCGTCAGTTCGTCGGTATCGACGTGCGTTGCCTTGAGCAGAATTGGCTCGTTGACGTACGACATCGGATAGACGGCGATCGATCCGGCGATCGGACCGTTCGCTTTGCCATACTTGAGGAAGGCGATGCAGTCGCGCCCATACTCCTGGAGCGGTGGCGGGCAGGAGTCCTGTTTCGGCTGCTGAATGGAGATTTGAACGTTGTAGTCGTCGCACCCTTCGCTTCCGGCGGTGATCGTCAGACGGACTTGCCCTTCGATCGATTTATCCCCGCCGCGAGGTGCGTTGAGCGTGACCTTGATCGTTGCGGTTGCCTGCTCGTTCGGAGCAAGATCCACAGGAAGCTCGTAGATCGCGCTGTTCTCGAAAACGTCAACGAGTTCTCCCTTGCCGGTCAGCTGCCAGCTGTAGGTGACTCGCTCCGGATAGCTTCCGATCTTTCGCATCGTCTCCTCGAGACACTCGCACTTCCAGAACAGGAGATCCATATCGCTCCCGAGAATTGAGAGTGCGATGCGCTCGTCGGGATTCATAGAGCTCTTGTTCGGGTAAACATTGAGGGGTCTCGTGACCTGGATCGGCTGATCACAGTCCCAGACCTCTCCGATCGGCTCGCAGCGCGGGCAAGAGACCACGGGCACGACATCCCCCGTATCGACGTCCACCGGCTGGTAGCGGATGCACTGAGGAGAAGAGAGGATTGCGGCGTCTTCCCCCGCTGCGCTCTGATAGACCCCGAGTACCTGCCAGATAAACGCCTGGCCCGGCTCGAGGATCGCTTCGAGAGGAAGAATCGTCTCCATCGTCGCGGAGGACACCGGCCCGAACGTGGCGATCAAATCCGTGTCTGGAAGCAGAACGCCTTCCGTCTCTTCGACCAATCCTTCGGCCGGGATCTCCCCGTCGTTCTCGCCGAGGAGTTCTCGCGCGGCCTTCACCCAGGCCCATCCGGAGAGCCCGCGTCCGGCAAGTTCCTCTCGCTGTTCGGGCGTCAGCTTGTCCCACAGTGGTTCCCAGGCTCCCGCTGGTGTCGCGACCGGTTGACCCTGAGGGGGTGCCGTGGGGGTCGGCGTGGGGGTTGGCGTAGGCGTGGGGGTTGGCGTTGTGCCGGTGGGGGTTGGCGTTGGGGAAGGTTCCGGCACGGGCGTAGGCGTGGGGGTTGGCGTCGGTTACGGCGGGTACTGCCCGCACGGGTTTCCGTAGACGAAGATCGAGTAGGAGAGGAAAGGACCTTCGGCCTCCCAGCGGAACGGCGTTGCAGGGTCGTGGATGATCGTTGTCACGTTTCCGACGCACTCCCCGGCGGGCGTGACGATCTCGAGCGAAGGCTCGCCGATCGGCTCGAGGCAGATCGGCGTCTCCGCCGGCATCAAGAGGGTCACCGTGATGAACAGCATGCTGAAGGTCTGCGGCACGAATTCCGTGATCTCGTGCGGCAGGTACCCGGGGGCTCGAACGATGACCTTCTCCAGCTGCTCCAGCTCGTAAGGTGGCTCCGCGCCCGACGGGAAGACGAACTGCGTCGTGAGCGACGCGAGCTCGAGGAGTTCACGCGTCTCGCAGTCCTGGACGTCACCGAGAACGAACGTCGAGATGCCCGGAATGAACGGGGTTTCGATCTCGATGCCCCGGTCCGTCTCCTCCCCTCCAGGAACCTCTTCGTAGGGCTTGTCCTCGACGATCTCGAGTTGCACGACGAGTTCGGCCACGACATCGAAAGCCGTTGTCGCGGTGAAGACCATCAGAACCGTCTGCCCCGCGGCCGATTCGGGCGGTTCGAGATAGGCGGTCGCGGCGGTCGCGCCGTTCCCTGAGGTTGGCTGGAACTCGACCCAGGGCGGAAGGCTCCAGCCTTCGATCGACACCTCATGCGTCTCCGGAGTGACCACGGCCTCGAGCCCGAGGGCCCCTGAGGAGTTGGCGGCCATCTGGCAGCGGATTTCCGTTTCCGAGATTTGCAGACAGGAGCCTTCGCCGGCTGCGAGATGTCCCCAGAACTGGAGGCTGATCTCCTGGCCGGCAGCGAATGCGCCGAGGATCAGCGCAAGACTGAGCAACACCGCAAGTCTTCGACACTTGCGCATTGTCATCGCCTCCTGATCCAGTATAGCCATCTCGGTGATGCAAAGAGAAGTGCACTCCGCAGAGATTCCGGACCCTC
>Ga0272441_10002182_pt1 | contig 40251 bp, 43 predicted proteins | sample SSMProp6N_FD_193582 | JGI IMG/M metagenome (GOLD analysis project Ga0272441, IMG submission 193582) | Marine sediment archaeal communities from Little Sippewissett salt marsh, Falmouth, MA, United States - SSM-Prop-6N | ecosystem: Environmental > Aquatic > Marine > Wetlands > Sediment ... | reverse complement strand
GCGGTGACCGATGTGAAGGCGCCGCTTGACATCACTAATAGGGCTGCTACGAATATTCCAAACAATGGCAGTACTTTCTTTATCATTTTCTATACACCTTTGAGTTGTTTCTGAAGATTCGTGTGTCTCAGGCCCTTTATAAAGAAAGCGAACTTGGCGTAAGGAACAAATGAGAGGAACATTGTTCTATTTGCTATTGAGAGTACCAATTCTCATTGACATCTCCCTGCCAATAAAGTTCGATGTATTGGCCCACATCTAATGATGACCCCTCACTCGAAGAAATCCTCATTTTCCTCCACAATGCCTTCCATCTCTTCTCTGTAGTCATTCGCTGCGACCATTGAGTCCATCTTGATGGATTGGTAATAGGAATACATTTCTCCAAGCACTAGGCCATTGCTCTGCTCATAAAGTTCGGTATATGTGCCGTACAGATCCAATATCTGAGAGTTGTAGTCTTTAGATTCACTTATTCTATTTTCTGTCATTGTAACGTATTGATTAGCCTGACCTATATCCGATTCCTTGTAATTAGCGGCCTGGATGATATATGAGCTGGCATCGATAAGGCTTTGTGTTGCGGATGACAAGAGCGCAGAATAGGTTGAAATGTAGGGCATATCTAGTAGTGAACCAATCTCTGGCATCCTATCCAGATATGAGATCGCGCTAGCGTACTTTCCCGATGCTGAGTTTGCACTATCTATTGCAAGGGCCAAAAGGTCATCATTGTAGTAGGCTATTGCCTGATTCAGGTCTGTCGAGGCGTCGGAATTGTAAGAGAAGAAATTGCTCCTAGAATTATTAAAATCCATTATTGCCGTCAAAAACAGGTCGGCATTGGAAATGTTGACCAGCTCGCCGAGGTTTCCCTCCCATGCATCGAGATAATCATCCAAAAAACCCTCATCCAGGTCATCAGCTATCTCCCTCAGGTCATCAAGATCGTTCAAGGCATCCTCATATTGTTCCTTGGCATCGTCTAGATTGAGATATGCAATATCGTAGAGCTGATTATCAAAAGCGTCCTCGAATGCCTCATATGAGGTCATTCCATCCATAATAAAGTCGTTGATGTCAGAGACCTCGTCATTCCAGGCCTCCTTATTCTCATCACCGCCCAAACATCCAGAAAAAAGAAGAGTTATCACTATTATGCACAGGGAAGCGTATCTCAGAATTGTTTTCATAATAATAATATCAATTATAAAATATATAATTATAGTAACTTGTGGCTTTGCCTAGCTTGTCGATTGTCACCATCTCTGGTCATAGATCCTAAGCTGCACCCCAACGTTGTCAACTACTATCTTTGTGATGGGGACGAATATCATCATCCCGATAACTATGCTTATGGGAGGTACGTATATTATCGATGTTATCAATATGGCCCCAACAACGAAATCTATTTGGTCAAAAGGTTTCCATGATTCCCCAGAACGCTTATCTATCCTTCTTTTTATGACGCTCTTGAAAAGGTCCCCTGTCATTGCCCCAAAGCCCATCAGGAAACCAAACCATAGAAAATTGATATTGGAATAATCCAAAAGGGAGATGGAGACGAGGGACCCTGATAAATATATCTGCCTTTGGAGCACTACAATTATAATAGATATTATTATTGCTGACAGGAAACCCCGGAAGGTCTTGTTATTTCCAGTTATTCTCCTGCCCCTGTATTCCCTTCCAAAGTCAATTGGAGTGGAAAACCTTCCTCTCAAGGCCTTCTTTGCAAAGACGGGCGCCATGTTGCCAAAATAAGCAGGCATAATGTACCAAATGCAACTGATAACATACCATATCAACTTCCACACCTCAATGCTTGTACATGTATTTGAAAGGATTATACCTTAAGTCAACATATGACTTGATGTCAGGGTCTATCTCTTCATATTTTATGTATATCATGGACTGTTCAAAGAACGTGATTATGCCCAGTATCAGAATTGTGTATAGGTAGGGCCAGTATGTTTCAAATATGAAAAGCAATGGCAGGAACAGGTAAAAGGCCCTCTGGAACGTCTTTCCAGAATATAGATGCAATCTTACCTTCCCTTTTTGCTTAATGTAGAACAGGGCCCTGTCAGATATTGCTATTAGAAGAAAGACCGTGAATGTGGGAACGTTGTCCTTGAGCACTTCAGGCCTTATAATATAAATGAACAAAAGGGACAGTATCAATAATAGTTCATCAGATATGTTGTCGAGGTTTGAACCTATTATGGACGTCTGACCACTTCTTCTAGCAACATACCCATCAAAGTAGTCTGATACTCCGCATACATAGAACAATATGATAAATGCAGTTATCTGCCCGACGTATGCAAAATATATCAAGAATGGTATTGAAACGTATCTAATGCCCGTAATGAGATTAGGCAATTTGGTCATCTCATCACGAAATGTTGTACTCATATGAACAATAAAATCTATTAGTATAAATAGCTTGATATCCAAGATCAAAAAGGCATCGTCCATTTCCAGTTTTTTCATCTCTTGACACTTCAGCCTCCCCAATATAGATATAGGATTATTGCAATATTAGATCAGTTCGATCAGAACATGTGGGGGCATATCTTGGAGGAGGGTCCAGAGAGCGGCATTATGGAAGGCCTTGAGAGAATGTTTGTGAACAGCCATCTGAAACACATCTTCCAAGCCCATTTTGAGATAAAAGTTTTTTCAAGATTGCTAAGCCATAATGGAATCAACATCAATGGGGGCTCCATATTGGATGCTGGCTGCGGAGCTGGTTTTGGCCTGGAACTGATCAAGGAAAGATTTAAACCTAAGTCGCTCTTCGGGATCGATATTGACCCACTAGAGGTCCAATTGGCAAAGAGCAGGGATGTGGTAAAAAGCATCTATACGAAGGACCTTGCAGATACCCGATTCAAATCGTCATCATTCGATGCAATATTTGTGTTCACAGTGCTGCATCACATGCCACATTGGAAATTAGGATTAAAAGAGTTGAACAGGATCTTAAAGCCGGGTGGGATGCTCCTGTTGAACGAGCATAACAGACATTCGGTAGAGGCAATGGAGAAAACTCTTGGTATACACCATCCCGAAGGCGCAAGATTCAGTTGGAAGGAGCTTGAGGAGGGTCTGCGAAAAGCAGATTTCGGGATAATTGATAAAAGCATATATCTTGGATTCTTTGGTTTCTATATCTGTAAGGCGTTAAAATCAGATCAGAATGATTATAGTATAATACAAGAACAATAGGGAAAATAGGGCCACAAATATCGATAGGTGCCCCATCCCATCCACGCCCAGCCTGACCGTCAATGTCTTCTTGCCCGATTTTATATCCGCCTCTACATCCCCAATGTCCTGAAGGGGGACCAATGCAAATGCTATAATATATATGAAAACCGAGAACATCAATATAGGATAGGTGATCTCCCATCCTTGACCAATATAGACCCACATGAGGGCAGCCCAGTATGAGAAAGCTGTAAAGACCTCATGACCCATGACTACCTCCTCGGTAAGATAGTTTGGCCATATCAATATTATGGACACCGGCACTGCAACCCAAAGGAGCTCAAGATCGCCATAGATCTGGAAAGCTATCAGGGCAAAGGCGGCCAAATTGAAAAATACGCCAACTCTCCTAAGTTCCCTGGAGTTCAGCTTGCCGTTCCTAATTACACCCATGCCACCAATCTCAATGTCGTATCCGTTATCCCAGTCGCTGGCCTCATCCCTATAATGTATCCCGATGGCTGCAATTATGACGGTAGAGATAGAAGTTAAGAGAAGATCGGTATCGATGGGATCGAATCCCTGGGCATGGCCCATCACCAAAGCGCCCAAGGATATTATCAAATAGGCAATTATGAACTGGGGCCTTGTGGCTATCATATAGGCCTTAGCCCTTTCTGTTTTATCTTTCAATAATAGTAATTATATTAAAAAAATATAAACATTCCCCGATCATATTGGCTTTTTCATCGAGTAGGTCCCAGGCCCCATGCCAAATATGGCCCTATTTGTCTTATATACCTCAAACCCCAACCTTTCGTAAAGCCTCTTGGCACCGTCGTTCTCCATGGCAACATCCAACAGAAGCGTGTCACATCACCTGTCCTTCGCGATCCCATGGGCCATATTCATAAGTTTTGTTCCAAAGCCCTTTCCCCTGCTTTCAGCGGAAACGGATACATTGCTTATGTACAGCTCTTTTTTTGGGAACTTGTTCGTGACGATCCTGGAAAGGAGGATGGCATCTATTATACCAAGCCATAGGACCTTCCGGAAAGGGAACACCTGCCTAAAGGCTTTCTCATCGTCCATTTTGCTTTTTGTTTCCCCATCATAAGCTATCAATAACCCCTGGACGATACCTTCTTCATCGATGCAGACGTATATGTTCTCCTTGCCAAAAGAGTTATTGCCGATGCGGACCATCTTTTCAATGTCCCTCTTTGCTTTTGCGATATCCCTTCCAAATAATATGCTGAATAGTCCCTCATCCGTGTGATAAATCAAACTAGAGACCTTGTCCATATCGTCTTCATCAATATCAAGGAGCTTTATTGGCATAAATCTAATCTCTCTATATCTACAAGTATATTTTGGAATATTTTAATATAAAGTACTTTGTAATACAAAGTTTTATATATTACAAAGCTAATATATGGTATCAAAGTGATTTTATGAAAGACGCAATAGATCTTGAAGCTGTGGAAAGGAAAGCGTTCAAATCCCAATATGAGGACGGGATAATGGACATTTTCTTAGGGGCCCTTTTGATTATTCTAGGTGTCTTCATATCGCTAGACATGAATGATAATCCTTACAGCACAGTGATATTCATTTCATTGGAGGCCCTGGCCATAATTTCTCTTATACTGATGAAAAGGATGATAACAGTTCCCAGGATCGGGAAGGTAAAGTTCAGTGTGCGAAGGAACAATAGAAGACTAAGGGTTACTGTGGTCTTGGGATTGTCCGTGATATCAGGATTCGTGCTAATGGCCTTGGTCACCGTGGGTTTCAACTCAGTTTCTATGATAGCATTGTTCTGGGCGACGAATTGTATATTAGTGTTCTTTCTGATGGCCTATTTCTTGGGCCATGAGGGATTTATCCTGACAGGTGTGATGTATGCGGTCAGCCTCTCTTCACTTGAACTAGTGAATAGTCATCTTGATTCATACAGATATGATTACCTGCACATGATGATCCCAGGCATGGTGATTGTCATCTATGGTATGTTGCAGCTGCATGCTTTCCTAAAAAAATATGATAAGGTGGAGAGTCTGACATAATGAACATGGAAATTGATCCGACAGAGGTCGAGCAGAAGGCATACAATGAAAGTGTTCAGGATGGATTACTAGAGATCTTGCTAGGTATTCATTTTATAATCATAGGCAATAATATTCTTCGCTTCATCAAGATGAATCTCATAGTATATGGAGGGAGAACAAATGGGCAATGAGGACCTCAAAAGCATTGGCGAGATAGACAAGATCGTCCACGAACCATCTAGGCTCATGATACTCTCTCTGCTTTATGTCGTAGAGAGCGCGGACTTTCTTTTCATGATGAGACAGACGGGAATGACGTGGGGAAATCTCTCATCGCATATGACCAAGCTAGAGAGGGCTGGGTATATCAAAGTAGAGAAGGAATTCCTGGAGAGAAAACCTCACACCGTGCTAATGATGACTGACGAGGGCAGGAAGGCCTTTGAGGAGTATAGGCAAAGGATGAAGGACATATTGGAAAAGATAGATAATAATAAATAAGGAATGCAATTAATTCCAAATCATGCCTAACGATGATCTCGGTCAGAAAATAGAAAGAACGGCAAAGAAGATAGGCAAGGACATAGAAGAAGAGTTCAAGGACATTGACCTAGAGAAGAAGATGGAAGATTTCGGAAAAAGCGTAGAAAAGGGCTGGAACGAAAAGCTTGGCATGTTGGGACCTGCTGTCACCACCCTGTTCGGTTTCGCCGCTCTGGCTATATTTATCTACATATTCAAGTATTCTGAGATACTCGGAAAGGGGCTTGCCTATGACATAGCTTCACTGTTCGAGGAATACTTCCTGATACTGGTGGTCCTGTTGCTAGTGTTCAACTATGTAAACTATTATCTTGAGAGGATGGAGGACACCGGAAAGTACATCAAGCCGTTTTCAGGCGCTGCAAGCTTCACCATATCGTTATGGTTCATATCAAAGATACTTCTCCTTGTGGACAAGAACTATGATGTTGCGTTCGTCGGAGGATTGGCTAACTTCCTGCATGACAATTACTTGATGTTCTTCTTCCTGTATCTGGGAATTAATTTTGTCTACCTTTTTCTCAAGGGCATGCTCGGGGGAATGGGTGAATACTAGATCTTGCGGATAGGCTGGCGAATGATCGTCCTGTACTTCTCCGGAGGCACCCTACGGGGATCGCTCATATAGATCTCACGGTGCTTTCCGTTCATATTGTACCCCTCATCCTCAATGAATTCATGAAGCTTCTCGATCGTGGGCCCTTCATCGGAATATGGGCCAATGTGCATGATCTGGGCGCATCTTCCCTCATCATATCGCTCTAATCTTACAAGGTCCAAATAGGCCAATCCCTTCTTTTTCTTAACATCCTCCATAGCTCGTTCAACCATCTGATTCGTGACGAAGTCAGGCTGCATCTGCATGACGGTCCACTTCCATAGATCCTTCTCAAGCCTTACGAAGGCCATCATGTCGTCTGCCCACCATACCGCTTCCAAGGGCATCACTACAAAGTCCTTGTTCAATTCTTCCTTGGACATGAACTTGATAGTGTAGGAAAGGGGATACATTACCTCCATCGCATCGGAAAAATCCTTGGACGTGTTTGGGTCTCCCTTGCCATCCACCATTAGATAGCTCAGCTCGGGCACATCTAAGATCTTAGGTCTCTTTTCGCTTGCATTGTACAACCCTTTCAATTCTTTCTTCAGGTCTATCTTAAGCAAGTATGACACCTCTTAGGAAATATATATAAATGAACTTAAAATATATTTTGAAATCTTTATTGGTGATACAATGGATAACTATGAAAATATGGAGATCGGAAACATCGTTGCCAGGGCAGTGGCATTCATAATCGACCAGATACTAATAGGTGTCGTGGTGGCCATCCTGTTGTTCCTGGGCTTAGGGAGCCTGATAGGGATCACTATCATATCTGGAGGAGAGCTAGCGCCGCTGAGCATCGGAGGTGCCATAGGATTGTCAGCAGTGCTTATGGTGCTATGGATACTATACTTCACGTACTTCGAGGGCAGTTCAGGGCAGACCATAGGAAAGAAGTTCCTAAACCTGAAGGTCGTAAAGACCGATGGTAGCAAGGTGGACTACTTTTCAGCCTTCCTGAGAAATCTCCTAAGGGTAGTTGACAGCCTTCCTACAGCATACATACTGGGGATCTTGCTCATAATTGTCACCAAGGAAAGGCAGAGACTGGGCGACATGGTTGCAGGGACCCTTGTTGTAAGGTCTGAGTAGGCCCTTATTCGATTCTTTTTTTCTATAATTATTTAATCTGGATATACTATAAGTAGCCATGATCCCCCAAAGCGACCTTAAGCTACTAGAAAAGAAGGCCATAGATGCCGGAGCAAAAAGCCTAAGGCTTGTGCCCGCATCATCGATTATAGTAGAGAACAGGACGATACTGAAGTGTATATTCGGATGCAATGGATACGGCAACAGGATATGCCCCCCATACATCCCAACAGTGGACGAGTTCAGGAGAATGCTCTCTGAGTATGAGCATGTGCTCCTGGTCGAATGGAACTCCAAGAATCTGTTCTCTAGGGAGATAAGCGAGAACTTCATCAAGTATAGGGATGTGCCCCCCAAGGACCCGGAGGCCAGGGAACGATATGATGAAACGCTCAAAACGATCATACGTGAGCGTTACGAGATGATACAACCGGGCGTCCTTGAGATAGAAAAGCTTGCATGGACCCTGGGATATAACATGGCATTGGCGACATACCCCGGGATGTGCACATGGTGCTCAAATGATGATCACACCAGCGTTGATTGCACTGGTGAGGACGGGCCCTGCAGGTACCCGACACTTCGAAGACCTTGCCTCATGGGGCTTGGTGTGAGAATGGACAAGACCTTGATGGGACTTGGAATGGAATACAAGAGCTTCCCCATGGACGATATGATACCATCCCAGTACACTCTGGTGTTGTTGGATTAAAATTAATCCTAGTGCCCAATTAACGCCAAGAAGCATAAATATTCCTTATTCTCAGCCTACATCTTGTCCCTTCCGGCCATATCAATAGGTATCCTTTTGCGATATGCCATGCCCTGAAACGTTGATATTTGCTCGCCCGAACCAGTTTTGATGTGGATTATGTAGGTGGCAATTCGAGGGGACAATGAATTTTCTGTGGCCTCGGCTATAAGTAGACCTTTGGGAGCGGCCTTTGTATAACTCATGGTGCAGTTGAGCCCCACAGCTAAGGTACCGTGTGAGTTTGCTGCAGCAGCAAATGCCATGTCTGCCAGGGTGAAAAGTGCTCCGCCGTGCACAGCACCAAAAGAGTTTAGGTGACGGTCTTCGGCCACCATCTGCACCTTTGCATAACCAGTACGTATCTCTACAATGGAAACACCACACTGCGTGGCGAATAGGTCTAGGTCAAAATATGCCTTAAGTGATCGCTCCAGGTCTTCATTATCCATAGTTACCATCTCTGAATTCTATTATAACAATGATATAAGGATATTATGTTTTATCCTTAATGTGACCCCATATCTCATACGTTAGATATCGTTTGAAAATAGAAATAGATATCGTTTGAAATAAGTAAAAAAAACTAATAATCATTTTAGATTGTAAAAATCGAAATATGCATTAATCAAGTAAAGCTGACGCTGATTAATTGTTGCACTTTTAAGAAATAGATGGCCTTGCGGCCATGCGAAGCGTGCTGATCGTGTGTCTTACGCCCGACCCTGAACTCTTTCGGAATCCTTAGCCTTAGACTGTTAGTACTGGCGGGCTGAACGCCTCGCGTTAGCTTGGCGCTTACACCCCCAGCCTATCGACCACGTCTTTTGCGTGGGTCTTCGTCCCCGGCCGACGTTGATGTCACCATCCCCGTCACATAGGACTTAAATTATCTTTAACCTACTATGTTACCCTTGCCGGAGAGTGGATATCTCTTTTTGCGGAATGCTTCGAGCTTAGATGCTTTCAGCTCTTATCACCTATGGCGTAGCTGCCCTGCGATGCCTTATCAGACAACAGGTAAACCAGAGGCCACGGCAGCCTGTTCCTTTCGTACTGGGGCCACCTTCCGCTCAGATATCCAACACCCCCAACAGATAGCATCCAACCTGTCTCACGACGGTCTAAACCCAGCTCATGTTCTCCTTTAATGGGCGAACAACCCCACCCTTGGGTCCTGCTGCAGACCCAGGATGGAAAAAACCGACAGCGAGGTAGCAAGCCTCGGGGTCGATATGTACTCTTGCCCGAGACCACTCTGTTATCCCCGGGGTAGTTTTTCTGTCAGAACAAGCCCTCACTACTAAGGCATTGTTGTTCGCTAGGCCTGGCTTTCGCCTCTGGATCCGTTGCTTTGCTGGATCCAGTCAGGCCGGCTTTTGGCCTTGCCCTCTACAGCGCGTTCCTGTCACGCTTGAGCCGACCTTAGGGCGCCCTTGATACCTTCTCAAGGGCGTGCCGCCCCAGCCGAACTGCCCATCTACCGGTGTCCTCATTTAGAGTGAGCGACACAAATCCAAAAGAATGGTATCTCACTGGTGGCTCCGCGACCGGCTGGCGCCGGCCACATTAGCACCTCCCATTTATGCTGCACAATCAGACTCGTGCCGCAACGGCAGACTGCAGTAAAACTCCACGGGGTCTTCGCTTCCCGTCGGGGGGCCCTGGCTTGTGCGCCAGGGAAGTAGGTTCACTGGGTTCCAGTTAGGGACAGCGAGGCTCTCGTTATGCCATTCATGCAAGCCGCCAATTAAGCGGCTAGGTATTACGCTACCTTAAGAGAGTTATAGTTACTCCCGCCGTTTACTGGTGCTTAACCCGGTTGAAACCAGGCTTGACATACCAGCACTGGGCAGACATCACCTACTATACCAGTCCTTACGGAGTTGCAGTAGGCTACGTTTTTATTAAACAGTCGGAGCCCCCGAGTCACTGCGACGCATTGTCCCTTTGACAAGACCATGCGCATCCCTTATCCCGAGGTTACAGGACCAATTTGCCGAATTCCCTTAACTGGACTACCCCAACACACCTTAGGCTTCTCACCTAGGGGCACCTGTGTCGGTTCTCAGTACGAACGTGGAGGATCCCTCCCCGCTCCCTTTTCACGGACACCTAGGATAGGCCAGACCCGGCTATGACGCCGGGCCATTCCCGCCTTCTTCTGGTTCTCCACATTACATGCCTCCCCAGAAATATACGGTTAGATTGAACGATGGTCCAACCTGGCTTACCTGGATGTGTCAGAAGCGGGGCTTGCGTTGCCGCATGTACCCCCACGGTGCAGGAATATTAACCTGCTTCCCTTTCGACGGCGTCAGTTACGAGCCGCCTTAGGATCGACTAACCCTCAGCTGACGAACATTGCTGAGGAATCCTAGCCCTTTCGGCGGTAAGGATTCTCACCTTACTTTGCTGTTACTACTAGCAGGATCCTCATTTCTGGCGGGTCCACTGCTCCTCACGGAGCAACTTCTGCCCCACCAGAACGCCTCCCTACCAAACACTTTCGTGTTCTGAAGTATCGGCGACTGGCATGAACCCCCTCCATTTTCGGGGCCCGTGATCTCGACAGGTGGGCTGTTACACACTCTTTAAAGGATGGCTACTTCTAAGCCTACCTTCCTGCTGTCTTGGACCATGGACGCCCTTTGACTTAGCCAGTACTTGGGGGCCTTAACTTCAGGCTGGGTTATTCCCCTTTCGGACAATGAGTTTACCCCACTGCCCTGACTCCCGCGGTCTACGGCGCCGATGGTTTCGGAGTTTGACAGTATGCCGAGGAATTTCTTCCCCTAAACACACAATCAGTGCTCTACTCCACCGGCCGCCTCGCGCGAGGCTGGACTACGGCCCACTTCGGGAGGAACCAGCTGTCTTCGGTCTTGATTAGCCTTTCACCCCTAATCCGAACTCAAAGGAATGAGTTGAACGTCAATACCCCTTCGGGCCTCCATCCCTCTGTCGAGGGATTTCACCCTGGTCCGGATTAGATCGACCGATTTCGGGTCTTACGTCAGTGATTCCGGGCACTTTCACACCCCGTCCCTGGATTGCTCTGCGGACTTGTTGGTTTCCCTGCGGCTTCGTGACTTGATCACTTAGCCTCACCACTGCCGTAAACTCCCTGCCCCGTGTTTCAAGACGGACGTGGCGACCCCGATCCTCTTCCCTCGTACAAGGCCATTGCTGGCCCTTCCTTCGGGAAGACTCTGCTCTTGCGGGCCGCCACAAACTATAGCTGTTTGGTTTCAGGTTCTTTTAACCCCCCATCGAGGGTACTTTTCAACGTTCTCTCACGATACTATTGCACTATCGGTCTCAGGACGTATTTAGGGTTGGGAGATAGTGTCTCCCGGCTTTGCACAGGATTTCCGACCCATGCTACTCTGGGACACCATTGCGTCGCGCGGCATTGCATCTACGGGGCTTTCACCCTCTACGGAACGACTTTCCAGACGATTTCGATTTCTGCCACGGGACGACGACATGGGCCCACAACACCACATCCCCGCGCGGTCGCCCGCGCGGATTCGGTTTGCCCTCTTCCGTTTTCGATCGCCTCTAGTTACGGAATCGCGTTTGCTTTCTTTTCCTCCCCTTACTAAGATGTTTCAATTCAGGGGGTTCCCCCTCCTTGCGGAGTATACTGGGAAGTCCCATTCGGGTATCCCCGGTTCCAAGGCAGCGTGCGCCTCGCCGGGGCATATCGCAGCTTGCCACGCCCTTCTTCAGCGACCTGAGCCTAGTCATCCACCAAACAGCGCTGACACAGAACTCCTACTTAAGCCAAGGTCAGTTGGCGGACACACGATTGCACGGCCTCACATGCACGGGAAGACCCCTTGCGCGCTATCGGCCCTGTGACGCCAGAGTTTCCTCGGGCGCTGCATGTGGTGGACTCGACGGGATTTGAACCCGCGGCCCCTGCCTCGCAAAGGCAGTGCTCTCCCACTGAGCTACGAGCCCCACACAGTGATTGTAAGTGGGTGGTGCGGGATTTCCCCGCACCGGAAGTTGGAGGTGATCTAGCCGCAGGTTCCCCTACGGCTACCTTGTTACGACTTAACCCCCCTTGCGGAACCTAGATTCGACCCTACCAGTATGATAAGGCCTCATCCAGACCCCACTCAGGTGATTTGACGGGCGGTGTGTGCAAGGAGCAGGGACGTATTCACCGCGCGATGATGACACGCGATTACTAGGGATTCCAGCTTCATGAGGGTGAGTTGCAACCCTCAATCCGAACTTCGGGCGAGTTTAGGGGATTACTTCCATCTTTCGATGTCAGGACCCATTGTCTCGCTCATTGTAGGCCGCGTGTAGCCTGGGAGATTCGGGGCATACTGACCTACCGTTGCCCCCTCCTTCCTCTGCTTTAGCAGCAGCGGTCCCTGCAGAGTCCCCACCGTCCCCGAAGGGACGAGCTGGCAACTGCAGGTGAGGGTCTCGTTCGTTGACTCACTTAAGAGTACGCCTCACGGTACGAACTGACGGCGGCCATGCACCTCCTCTCAGCTTGTCAGGCAAGGCCATCAACCTGGCCATCATACTGCTGTCGCTCCCAGTGAGTTTCCCGGCGTTGAATCCAATTAAACCGCAGCCTCCACCCCTTGTAGTGCTCCCCCGCCAATTCCTTTAAGTTTCAGCCTTGCGACCGTACTCCCCAGGCGGTGGGCTTAACGGCTTCCCTACGGCACAGGGGCACCTCGTCGATGCCCTCACACCAAGCCCACATCATTTACGCCCAGGACTACCCGGGTATCTAATCCGGCTCGCTCCCCTGGGTTTCGTTCCTCACCGTCAGGCCCGTTCCAGCTGGATGCCTTCGCCATCGGTGGTCCCCCCGGGATTATAGGATTTTACCCCTACCCCAGAAGTACCTCCAGCCTCTACCGGCCTCAAGACGGGTAGTATCTTTAGAGTTCCCACGCTTGAGACGTAGGATTTACCCAAAGACTTGCCCGTCCGGCTACGAACGCTTTAGGCCCAATAAAAACGGTCACCACTTGGGCTGCCGGTGTTACCGCGGCGGCTGGCACCGGTCTTGCCCAGCCCTTATTCCTTCAACTATTTACGCTGGAGAAAAGCCTATGCAAAGCATAGGCACTCGGAGTACCCTCATCACTCTTTCGAGCATTGTGAAGGTTTCGCGCCTGCTGCGCCCCGTAGGGCCTGGGGCCTTGTCTCAGTCCCCATCTCCGGGCTACAGCTCTCACTGCCCGTACCGATCGTCGGCTTGGTGGGCTGTTACCCCGCCAACAACCTAATCGGCCGCAGCCCCATCCTCGGGCGCCGGAGCTTTGGACACCGAATCATTCCAGAAAGCGGTGCCTATCGGGCATTAGCCCCAGTTTCCCGGGGTTGTACCCGTCCCGAGGGTAGATTAGCTACGTGTTACTGAGCCGTCCGCCAGTGGGTTGCCCCCCTGTGACTCGCATGGCTAAGTCGTACTCCGATAGCAGTGACCTCTGGCAGGATCAACCAGAGTTTTCATGTTTTTGTTGGAGTATTATATATTCGGTCAACAATCTCGCAAAAGAACCAGTCTCTTCAAAACTTAATGTTTATGTGTTGGGTTGACACTACAACGTAAGCGTTTGCTCTTTGCACTTTGAGCAAGGTACACCTCCATCAGACACGACGCCAGACCTTGATCTGTTATATCGCGTCCTCATATTGTAGACCCCCTTGGAAGTCAGCGGGTCACAGGTGTGCCATAGGCACTCTCACCGCTGTAACGTATGTGGGGTCGTTGCACCTAATATGGCAAAGTACGCGCATATATAAAATATTTGCACACTTTGAATTTGATGCACTTCTCCATTACCAAAGTCAGTTTATAAAGCTTTCGGTAAAGGGAAAAACAAAGCAAGAATACATGTTTTCGAACATAAAAATGATATTATTTTATATATATTATTAAAAAACGATAAATAATAGTAAAAAATACTAATAAATAGATAATTATCACCTATATGTATCCTCAGGAACAAAAATAAGGAACAAAAAGAAAATAGATACAGATAAGAAAAAGGAGCCGAATATGTCGGTGAGATAGTGGACCTGGAGATAAGTCCTGGAAAACGACACTACAACAGGGAACATGATCGCCAAAAGAACGGCCCATCCTTTGGACATGGCCCGCCTGCGGCACAAAATTAAGAACAGTCCCCAGTAAAAAACGAAAGCGAGGCTGGCGTGGCCACTAGGATAAGAGTATCCGGAAACCTCAAGGAACCCTGCGAAGGGCCTATCCTTGCCAACGATCAACTTGGCCATGTTGACCGATATCGTGGAGAGCAGCATGGAGCCAAGAAGTATCGCGACATGCCTTTTGAGGGCGTTTCTTGCAATATAAAATATCATCAAGGCCGCAGGAAAGAGGACCAGGGTGGAGCCGAGATATGTGATTACCTTGAAAATATCGATAAGATACCTATTGACAATGGAATCGTTGAGTTGGATCCACCAGTCGTCCAGTCCCGAAAATGTCGCATGGCCTCTGAGTACCAGATAAGAAAATAACAGAAATATAGCTAGAGAGGATGCGGAAATAGCTATGTAGAGGCCATGGTGATGATGTTTCATCGATAATAATAAGAGTATATATGTGTTAAATATTTTGATATAGATAAACACATTTGATAAAATAACTTTCAAACCCTGCGGGAGTACTGTGATTAATGTGTTCAATGACGATCAGATATTAAAAAACATCAAAGCCCAGTCAAGAGTTTTCTTCTCAGACAGAAGGAATATATACATGCTGTTGCTGGTATTATCGATACCGGTAATCTACGAAGCGTTCAGATTCACTCCATTGGAGGAAGTAATGGAACCCAACATACTCAACGACTATCCGACAAGATGGCTGCAGGAAAGGCTTGGGACAGACAGCATATACGCCTATTTTGCATCGTACTACTATTTCATCCCGCATGTCTTCATCATGGCGGGGCTGGTGCCCATGTTCTTCTTCGCAAAGAGGATGCCTGCTTGGTTCTATCTCTTCATGGCGATGATCATATTCATCATAGACACGTCGTTCTATTTCATATATCCCGTGGCGCCCCCATGTAGATTGGACCTTCCGTACATAGAGCCAATAAGGATCAATCTGTTCCCATTCTCAGACGCCACCATCTCAGTCCACTACTCAGCGCTGCCATCGGGGCATATCTTCATATCCATGATAGGGGTCCTGATATCCCACTTGGAGAAATGGAAGAAAACACGATTGGTCTATGTAGTGAACACTATAATAATGAGCGTTGTCATAGTATACACAGGCGACCACTACATCGAGGACTCACTTGCCAGCATAGTGCTGGTCCTGGGGATCTATGCGTTGTCATTTCTTTTGTTCACAAGGATAGGATGGATGAAAAAGGACGAGGACGGGAACTACATCTCCACATCGAACGTTCATTGATCAGCCTTCTCCTTTCTGATCCTTCTGACCTCGTCAGCCAGCATCTTCAGGGTCTTGGACTTTGAGTAGTTCTTTGAGATGATCAATCTGCCCGATGATTGCAGCTCAGTTGAACTGGAACGGTCCTTTGGGAACAGCTTGTCCTTCTCCCTCGTCGACTGAAGGCCCAGATTATGGGCCGCCTTGGAAAGCTCTTTGAGGTCAGGGGCCTTGATGGAGAGGCCCTTTGAGAGCTTCCTTCCCATCTTCCTGGTCCTGGCCGAATCCAAGTTCGCCGCCCATATTATCATGTCATTGCTAATGATATCACCTAGTTATCTTTACAGATCTCAGCTCTTCGAGCATTTTTGAGTATTTTGGCTTGTTGAACTTCTCCCTGGCGGGCTCCAACAGGCTCACTATGCTTTCGGCGACACCCTTCTTAAGGTCCATTGGGTGAAGATTTCCCGAAGCGAAATCGGAAGAGAGGGATTCATAATCGTAGTAGGTCACGTTGCCTCCGTACTTCTCAGGCCGCTTTATCTCTATCTCCGCCTCGGAATCCCTGTACACCAATGTATCGGCCCAGTCCAGCACCGGATTGAACTCGATGTTCTTGGCGGGGCAGAAAGCCTTGTTGAGCTTATCTCTGATCTCTTCAGGTGTGTCATGTATGAACACTGCGGACTTGGGAACGGACTTGCTCATCTTCATCTGCGATAGAAGCTCCTTTAGCTTGTCCTTCTCCACAGGCCATATGGGCGGTTGGGTGAGTCCCAAGAGCAGCTTATGATGCACTGCCACAGGTTTCTCCCTGCCTATCTTTGGGGCCACCTCCCTGGCAATGACGTGCGCCTTGCGCTGGTCTATGCCGGAATGCGCCAGCAGTATGTCCTGGGCAAATATGTCTGCCACCTGCATAGGGGGGTAGATGAGCTGCGCAAAGTTCACATCCTCCTGCTGCTGCCTTCCCATGATGGTAATGGACTTCCTCACCCTTGCAAGGGTCAGATTCTTTGACACGTTTATCACGTTGGCCCAATAATTCTGATTTTCCTCATATACGTCCGAACCTAGGACAAAATCGACCTTTTCAGGGTCTCCTCCCATTACCTTTATGGAGATGGACATCCCTTCTTTGAAATACCCAGTGGCAATGCGCCTGATGGTGTCGATCTCTCCGCCAAGCTTGTTATTTATCCATGCATGCCAGTCTGCCAGGAATACCTTGCAGTTGATGCCTGCCTTTTGAAAGTCTGCTATCTTGGCTCCAGCGACCAGGCCTGTTCCAAGGTGTATGAACCCGGATATCTCAAAACCTATATAATGGTCGATGGTCCTTCCTTCGTTGAACAACTTCTTTAGATCGTCCCTGATAAGTAACTCTTCTGTAGGGGGCCTTAGTACCAGGCCCAGTTTCTCACTTGTATCCATGCTACCACTTTTTTATTGCTCTGGCTATGATGTTCTCGACTCCTATCTTCGTGAATGGATTGACTATGGTGTTCGAGGTGATGATGTCAAGATTGTATCTTGATAAGCGCTCAATCGCATTGTTTGAGAATATCCCGTGCATGGCTATCACATGGATATATTTAGGATTGCTCTCATTAAGTATCTTGACAGCGTTCTCAACTGTCTGGCCAGTGGATATTATGTCATCAAGTATGATAACATCCCTGCCTGACAGGTCAGGAACGTCTCCCTTCATGCGGACCTCCCCAGTGTTTATGTCCCTGTGCTTTTCAAAAACTGTGAAGTCGGCATCCAGGCGCTCTGCAATCTGATCCACCCATTTTGCACTCTCTTCGTCCGGTCCGACGATGAACGGGTGACTGAGCTTAATCTTGTTGATATGGTCGGCTATCGGGTCCATCGCGCTAAGATTGATCACCCTCATCTTCTTTGACTCCAGGATCCCGCTAAGCCTCGATATGTGCGCCATCAGTGTGTAAAGCCTGCTCACGCCCGCTTCGGAGAACAATTGCAGGATGTACTTCAAAGAGAAAGGCTCGCCCAGCCTAAATCTCTTGTCCTGTCTCCCGTAGGGCAAGTATGGCATTATGATCTCATAGTGATCGACACCCATATCCTTGAGTAAGCTGATCATGAAGTAATATTCTAAGATGTATCTATTTGGATAGAAGTTGTCATAGTTCAATCTGTTGAAAAGGAAGATTCTCTCATATCCCTCGACCTCCTCGGTCATTCGAGGGCACACCTCGTTGTCGGGAAATATCCTCATGTCCAATGGGATGTAATCTATATCCATCTTTTTTGCCAAGCTAGTGATTATTTCAGACCTTGGCCCCATTATTGCTCTCATTAAGAAAAAGATGCAATCGCAAATTTATAAAATTTCCTATATTTTAAAATATAAAAATATACTAAAGGAGTTTAAGTTCACCTGTGATGTTATCTATCACGTTATCTGGGGCAGGGCCAATTCCAACCACCGTAATGGTACCGTGAGGTATCTCCGTCATCCCCGCATCCCTCACTGTGCAACACGGAAGTCCCTTTTCCTTTGCCAGGAGGTAATACCTGAACATCTCCTGCCTGTCGCACACCTCAAGGACAACCTTCTTCTGGCCCTCGTTGATCCATGACTCGTACCAATCAGCATGTCCCTGCCTAGCTGTATTTGAGCAGTTGACAGCTGCATGGGCCACCTGGGCTGCCAGCTTTCCCTTGGATAACTTAAGGTCCTTCCTGGAAAGTATTACCATCTTGTAATCGAATTGCATTCATTCACCCAAATAGAAGAAACGCTCCAGCTTTCTAGAATATCCGCTCCAAACGTCATTGGTATCCTTGCCCATCTCCCCCCTTACCTTTATAAATTCGCTTGTTTGCGAATCCATCAGGTCTGCATGGAAAAGAATGCATGCCTCATCTATCAGAGGAGGTACGGGAGACCCCCATTCCCTCTTGCCATGGTGGGAAAGTATCATGTGAAGGAGCCTTCTTGACAATTCCTTGGGAAAATCACCAAGTTCCTCGATACGCCTCCTGACCTCATAGTATCCCATCACCACGTGGTCGTAGAGACCCCCTTCGGGAGTTACGTTGATCAGGCAGTCCACGCTGTAGCAGTCCATCTTGCCAATATCGTGCAGTATTGCTCCGGACACTAGGAGCTCCCTGTCTACGGAGGGATATAATCTTGACATGGTCCTGCAAATGACAACCACTGAGTAGGTGTGGTCGATAAGTCCGCCAATATAATTGTGATGATGTGATTTGGCACATGGTGATGATCTGAAATCGTCCTTGAAATGGGGATCTTTGAAAAACGATAGCAACAATGTCCTTAGATGCCTATTAGAAAATCCGTTGATAAGTGATTCCAGCTGGGAGTATAGGTCATCGACATCGCTGTTTGAGGTCTCTATAAAGTGCGATCTGTCGTATTCCTCAAGCCTTTCAACCCCTCTTCTCTCGAATTGGATCTGCAAATGGCCATTGTAGAATACGACATTTCCCCTGATCCTTACAACATCGCCTACATCGAACATGCTGGCGACGGCCTTGGCCTCCTCCCAGCATTTGCCCCATATCTCGCCAGTCTTGTCCTTGAGCTTGACCTGCAGATATTTTCCAGGTTTGGATTTGAACTCCAATATATCCTTCTCTGTTATCACAAAACAGGCATCTATCGCCATCCCTTCCTCAAGTCCGGATACATAGAGCTTGCTGTCCATGGAATAAGATGTAATGACTATATTATAAAAATAATTGTATAAGGCCAGTCTATAATCTGGATAGGGGTTTAGCCAGGTGTCTTCTGGCAATGATAGGGACCTCGTAGAGGCCTTTTTTCACATCCCTGCCCCTGTTCCTTGTTGCAACGTCAGATTCGGAAATCTTTAGCCCGCATTGCTTACACCTGTATCCCTTTCCTTTTCCTATGGACTGCATCTTTTTACCACAGCATGAAGGGACGATGTTCTCCACAATCCTTACCAGGCCATATACCAGTATCTTCTCCAGATTGATAGTTAGGCCAAACTCTGTCCTACTGACACCACCCCATGCCGCTATCCTGTCCCCAATGAAAAGCTTGGATATCGTGTTCCTGAACTCTTTAGTTGGCTCGTATGCAGCAGCTATTATGTCTCCGGTCTCGTCGGCCATCTTGAAAAATAGGTGTCCCCTGTGTTCATAGTGTGGTGACTCGGTTATCCTTCCCAATACCTTGACGGACATGTATTCCCCAACTTCCCCAATGGGCATCTCTTGTATGTGAGCATCAGTGCCCTGATTCGTCATGAAGACCTGTGACATGTTTATGGGCTCTGAGCTGACCATTGAAGATGCATCTTCCAACACCTTCCAATCATTTCCCCTAATACCGTATAGCACAGGACAGGGGGAATTGGGTGCAATTGCAATGTAATCGTTGTTCCTGTCATAGCTGTCAAACACAACTGGGAAGTGCCTGTCGTCCATAAGGGCCACACTATTTCCATCGACCATTCTTTTAGACCCTATGTTCTCTGGCATCCTGTAAGCTATAAGCTCGTAGGTATGATCGTCCAAATCCGCGCCAATGGATGCCAAAGCCCCTATAAGCCCTCTGCCATTTCCCATCTTGTAGCTCCAGGCACCGATATCATCTATAAGTGCCTCAGCCTCGGATATCTCAATGTGCTCGTGGAGACACCTGTGGTAGAATCCCTTTATGACGTCTGGCACGTCCCCGTCAATGACGACAACTCCAGGATTGGTGTTTCGGTCCTCCATGTGGTGCTTCTTCAGCTTATCGATCAAGGCATCTATCACCTTTTCCTTGTCCCCATAGGCCTCAAAGGAGAGCGCCCCATTTCCCCTGGTCTTATAAGGGATGTTGGGATTGAGCCTTATCAATCGAGGGAAACCACGAATCTCACAGCTATCCTTGAGAGACTCCATTACCAGCTTGCATAGATAGGTCGTGCACATACCTTTTGTGGAATCCGTATCGTCCATGCCTATGAACATGGAAATGTTTTTTAATCGGTTCTTTTTTAACTGTTACTATGGGGCAGGAGAAGAACATACTTTTGAATGAGACCAAAAAGATATTCAAAACAGCAGGTTTCGACACATCCGTTTGCGACCTTAGATGTTGTTTTGATGTCGTGGCAAAAGGCAATGCAATGACCTTTCTCATCATCGTAGCCCCCAATATAGACTCAATACCCAACGATTACATCAGGTCCATCAAATGCCTAAGCCATTACTTCAGGTCACATCCCCTGATAATCGGCAGCAGGACCAAGAGCATGGAGCTCCTGGAGGGCGTTGTGTACACCAGGGACGACATAGCGGCGCTCAGCATAGACACTTTGGAACAGCTGATAGTGGACAATTCACCCCCCCTTGTATATTCGGACAGGGGAGGGATATACGTAAAGATAAACGGAGAGATCCTGAGGAGGATAAGAGAGGGCATGGGCACATCGATCAGCGAGTTCGCAAAGGATATGGGGATCTCCAAGAGCACTCTTTATGACTACGAGCATTCAAAGAGGGGCGTTGAGCTCAACACTGCCTTGAAGCTTGAGGAATATGTTGACTACCCATTGATCAAACCAGTGGACATTATCGACCACCTCATAGAAAAGAGCTATTCCATAGATGAAAAACCAAAATCAGAATTTGAGAAGTATGTATTCAATATCTTTGATGACCTTGGATTCAAGGTCCACCCGACGAACAAGACCCCCTTTGACGCTGTGGTGAAGGAGGACTCCAAAAAGGACGACATGGTGATGTTGACTGGAGTGAGCAATCTCGACACCAAGAATCTTAAGAGAAGGGTCATGATACTTCATGACGTTTCCAAGGTATTGGACAGGGATGCGTTTTTCGTGATTAACTCCAAGGCAAGGACAAAAGACATAGAGGGATTGCCGGTGGTCCTGGTCAACGAGATCAAGAAACTTCCCGACAGTGACACGGTCCTAGAAATAATTCACAAGAGAAAGAGAGAATGTGAAGAAGATTTAGATTAACTTTTCGTGCATTTACCTGAGAGTAAAACAAAAAACTTTTTATATCTGAACTTATCCCATTTTTCTTGAACCCAAGCGTGGGTGCGTGTTATAACGAAGTTAGGAAACTACATAAATCAAGGAGAGAATGATATGGCACAGATGAAACAGCCAATGACAGTCACCGAAGAAGGTGGACAGAGATTTTTGGGCAGGGACGCCCAGAGGATGAACATCCTCGCAGGAAGAATCGTAGCTGAGACAGTAAAGACCACACTTGGCCCAAGAGGTATGGACAAGATGTTGGTGGACTCACTTGGAGACGTTATCATTACAAATGATGGTGCTACCATCCTGAAAGAGATGGACATAGCACACCCAGCCGCAAAGATGATCGTAGAGGTCGCTAAGACCCAGGATGACGAGGTAGGGGACGGAACAACAACTGCGGTCGTTATTGCAGGAGAGCTTCTCAAGAAGGCAGAGGGGCTTTTAGACCAGAACGTACATCCAACAGTGATCGCCTCTGGATACAAGATAGCAGCAGAGGAGTCTGAGGCCATCCTCAAGACACTCGCTACATCAGTGAACATAGGCGATGAGGAGATGCTCATAAAGGTGGCAAACACCGCCATGACCGGAAAGGGCGCAGAGAAGGCAAAGGACACTCTAGGCAAGCTTGCCGTTGAGGCAGTCAGGCAGGTCGTTGAGAAGAACAACGGCTCATGGGAAGTCGACACTGATAACATCAAGGTAGAGAAGAAGATCGGGGGAAGTGTTGAGGATTCCAAGCTTATAAAGGGTATCATAATAGATAAGGAGCGCGTACATTCCGGTATGCCAGAGCGTATAACAAACGCCAAGATAGCGCTTATAGCAACTGCAATGGAGGTCAAGGAGACCGAGACAGACGCAGAGATCAGGATCACAGACCCAGACATGCTCCAGAAGTTCATTGAGCAGGAAGAGAACATGCTCAAGGGCATGGTAGAAAAGATAAAGTCAGTTGGAGCAAACGTGGTCGTTTGCCAGAAGGGAATCGACGACCTTGCACAGCACTACCTTGCCAAGGAGGGCATACTCGCAGTAAGAAGGGCAAAGAAGTCAGACATGAAGGCCCTTGCCCGCGCCACCGACGCACGCGTCGCTACCAAGATAGACGACCTTGAGGAGAAGGACCTTGGTAACGCAGGCCTTGTCGAGGAGAGAAGGATAGCCGGAGACAACATGATATTCGTAGAGGAGTGCAAGGACCCCAAGTCCGTAAGCCTTCTGCTTCGCGGCGGTACAGAGCACTTCATTGACAGCGTAGAGCGCGCATTGGACGATGCTATAGGAGTAGTTGCCTCTGTCATAGAGGACGGCACAATCGTGGCCGGCGGAGGAGCTGTAGACATGGAGCTTGTAAAGAAGCTCAGCGAGGTCGCAGACAAATACTCCGGAAGGGAGCAGCTTGCCATAAAGGCCTTTGGAGAATCTCTTGAGATAATCCCAAGGACCCTTGCAGAGAACGCTGGTCTCGATCCAATCGACCTTCTCGTTGAACTAAGGTCAAAGCACGAGGGCGGAGAGACCAACATGGGTCTCGATGTGTTCGAGGGCAAGTCAGTCGACATGTTCAAGGATGGAATAATAGAGCCATTGAGGATAAAGCAGCAGGCTATCAAGTCAGCTTCCGAGGCAGCCATCATGATCCTGAGGATTGACGACGTCATCGCAGCATCGAACCTCGGCGGATCCCATGCCCCAGATATGGGCGGAATGGGCGGAATGCCTGATATGGGAATGTAAAATTCCCTTCTTTTTTCTTTTAATTTAAGAAAAGAGGTCGCCAGCATAAAGATTTATATTAATCTTTTTCTCTTCTTTTATGGAGGTTAAGAAATGGATGTAAAGAAAGGAACGACCACTGTAGCATTGGTCTTTAAGGACGGTGTCGTACTTGCAGCGGACAAGCGTGTCTCAATGGGGTACCACATCGCACACAAGAACGCAAGGAAAGTGTTAAGCGTTACTGATTTCATAGGTGTCACAACAGCTGGAAGCGTTGGTGATATCCAGTCACTAGTGGGATATCTGAAGGCCGAAGCAAAACTTTACGAGATAAAGAACAACAAGAGAATGAGCCCAAAGGCCTTGGCCAAACTTACCTCTGCAATACTGCAGGGACAAAGATACTACCCACTGTATGCCTGGTTGGTGCTCGGCGGCGTCGACAAGGAAAAGGGTTATGTGTTCTCAATTGACCCGATCGGCGGTGTCTCAGAGGACGACATGGTGGCCACCGGGTCCGGAATGGAACCTGCTTACGGTGTGCTTGACGATAGGTACAAAAAAGATATGGAGAAGGACGATGCCGTTCAGTTGGCTGTAAGGGCCCTGTTGGCAGCGATATCCAGGAACATGGGAACAGGCGATGGAGTGAACGTCATTACGATAACCCAAGATGGAACAAAAGAGTACACCAACGAGGAAATTGATGGCGTCATTGCCTCAATAAAGGGGGTAAACTAAATGGTATTCGGTCCAAGGGGCGGAGGATACGACCATGCGATCACTGTATTCTCGCCAGACGGCAGTCTCTACCAAGTGAGCTACGCGGCAGAGGCGGTAAAGAAGGGATCCACAGCCATAGGCGTAAAATGCACTGAGGGCATAGTCCTCGCAGTTGACAAGAGCCTGCCATCGAATCTCGTTGAATCCGAGTCGTTTGAGAAGATCTTCCAGATTGACGATCACATGGCGACCGCATCTTCAGGAATCATTGCAGATGCAAGGGTGCTCGTTGACAAGGCAAGGGTACAGGCACAGGTCCATAAGCTTACATATGACGAGGAGATCTCCGTGATGGCACTTACTAAGAGCATCGGGGACCTCAAACAGATGCACACCCAGTACGGTGGGCTAAGACCATTTGGCGTGTCCTTGATAATCGCTGGAGTCGATTCGGAAGGACCCCAGATATTTGTCACAGAACCATCTGGAGCATTCCTTGAATGGAAAGCAACGGCCATCGGGTCGGGGAAACCGACCGCTATGGAATACTTCGAAAAGGAGTATGAGCCCACAAAGAGCATGGAAGAATCCGTAATAGTGGCACTCAAGGTCCTGAAGAAGTCCATGGACTCGGACATGGTGGCCTCTAACATAGAGGTTGTCGAGATCACGGCCAAGGACGGACTGTTCAGGAGACTCAACCCTGATGAGCTAAAGAAGTACATTGAGATGCTCCCAGAGGATGTTGAAGAGTCCGACGAAGAGCCAGAAGAGGATACAGAATCAGAGGATTAATTTCCTCTATACATTTTTTTGTATAAAAATAATTTTAAATGATTTTTTATAAAGTCTATTATGCGCTACATCATAGTATCGGGAGGTGCCCTTTCTGGGTTGGGAAAGGGATTGACAACAGCCTCTATTGCCAAGATACTTCAATCCATGGGATATTCTGTAGTACCTATTAAGATAGACCCATATGTCAATATTGATGCAGGGACAATGAGCCCCTTTGAACATGGAGAGGTGTTTGTTCTCGATGATGGGGGGGAGGTGGACCTTGACCTTGGGAATTATGAGAGATTTCTTAACATATCCCTATCGCGCTCCCACAATATCACCACTGGCAAAGTGTACCAGAACGTTATACAAAAGGAGAGAAGGGGAGATTATCTTGGAAAGACCGTCCAGATAATTCCTCATGTCACCAACGAGATTAAGGACCAAATAAGGTCAAATGCCGACGATCATGACTTCATCGTCATTGAGATCGGAGGAACTGTTGGTGACATAGAGAGCATGCCCTTTTTGGAAGCTGCCAGACAGATAGCAAATGAAGAGGAGGCAATGTTCGTTCATGTTGTGCCCATAGTGAAGATGAACGTCGTTGGAGAGCAAAAGACAAAACCTGCGCAAAAGTCTGTAAGGGAGCTTATGGAGGCAGGTATCAAACCAGACATGATGGTATGCAGGTCCAATGAACAACTGACCCGAGAGGTCATGGACAAGCTATCGCTGTTTTGCAATATTAAAAAGGACATGGTCATAGAGAACATAGATGCAGATGACATCTACAGCATCCCGCTCCAGCTTAACGGACAATTGGTGGGGGAAAAGATATTGGAATTCTTTGGCCTTGAGGGCAAGGTCGATCTCAGAAAATGGAGCTCGATAATAAATAGGGAGAAAAGCGGCATCGTGAAAATAGCGCTGGTGGGCAAATACACGAAGCTCCACGATTCTTACATATCATTGAAAGAGGCGCTCAAGCACGGTGCATACAAATCAGGATGCGAGGTTGAGATAGAATGGATCAGCGCCGAGAACACCACTGACGAGGAGCTTGCCAGGTATGATGGGATACTGGTTCCAGGCGGTTTTGGCCCTAGAGGAGCGGAAGGCAAGATAAACGCCATAAGATTTGCAAGGGAGAAGGGGGTGCCGTTCCTTGGACTTTGCTACGGATTCCAGATGGCCGTGGTGGAGTTTGCCAGGAAATGTGGCATTGATGATGCAATGTCCAGCGAGTTCGAGGTCGGTGGCACATTGGTGATAGACTTCCTTGAGTCGCAGAGAGATATTGAGAACATGGGCGCGACCATGAGGCTTGGCGCCTCAAAGGTGCATATCAAGCAAGGAACAATGGCGATGGGCATTTACGGAGCTGAAGAGATATTCGAGAGGCACAGGCACAGGCTTGAGGTAAATCATGAATACATACCTCTAATGGAGAAGAACGGCCTGGTGTTCTCTGGTGAATCGCCCGATGGCAGGATGGAGATATTGGAGCTGCCGGAGCATCCATTCTTCTTTGCCACACAGTTCCATCCGGAGTTCAAGTCGAGGGTAGAGTCGCCAGCGCCTGCTTTCGCGGCCTTTATCGAGGCCTGTTGCAGACACAGGTCCAAAAGGTGATAGGGGACTACCTACTCCTCCATCGACCATGAGAGGGTAGGTTCCCTGGCCGCCTTTACCACATCTATCTTTCTTCTTGATGTGTTGTATGGCGCATCAATGACCTTGTCTGGATCCTCATAGCACTCCTTCTTGATGGCAATGAGGGCATCTGCGAATGCTTCAAGGTCTGCCCTGTCCTCAGTCTCGGTGGGTTCTATCATAAGCGCCTCCTTTACTATCAAAGGAAAGTAGACCGTAGGTGCATGAACGCCGTAGTCCAACAGCCGCCTTCCTATGTCCAGTGCAGTGACGCCCGTCTCCTTCCTGATATTCTCACATGATACCACGAACTCGTGTTTCCTCAGCTTCGTGGCGTTCAGGAAAGGTATCTCGAATTCGTCCTTGAGCCTATGCATGAGATAGTTCGAGTTGAGCACGGATAGCTCTGACACAAGTCGCATATCACTGCCCAAGGAAACCAGGTACGTGTAAGCCCTCAGCATTACAGCGAAGTTCCCATGGTAGGCCCTTATCTTCCTTATGGGCGCATCGACGCGATCTGAGAAGGAAAAGCCGTTCTCGTCCCCTTGTACCAAGGGGGTGGGCAGGTAATCCTTCAAAAATGATTTAACACCAATGGCCCCTGCGCCGGGCCCACCGCCCCCATGAGGTGTGGAAAGTGTCTTGTGCAGATTGAAGTGGACGATGTCAAAGCCCATGTCCCCGGGCCTGACCCTCCCCAGCAAGGCATTGAGATTTGCACCGTCGTAATAGAGGATACCTCCGGAATCATGCACCATCTCCGATATAGTCCCAATCTGAGCCTCGAAAATGCCCAAGGTGTTCGGATTGGTCAGCATCAATCCTGCGGTCCTGTCCGAAACGGCAGCCTCCAAAGCGCCTAAGTCAATTTGACCGTCATCGCCCGAGGGCACCTCAACGATCCGAAATCCAGCCATTGCAGCGCTTGCTGGATTTGTGCCGTGCGCGGTGTCGGGGACTATCATCTCATCCCTGTTCGCCCCGCCATTTTTGGAATGGTACTTCCATATGATCTTTGCGCCTAGGAACTCGCCTTGGGCCCCCGCCGCTGGCTGGAGCGTAATATGGTCCATTCCTGAGATGTCGACCAGTAATTTTGAAAGGCGGCCCATTATCTCTAAGTTGCCCTTTATGGAATATTCCGGGTCAAGTGGGTGGTGCGGGCTAAGGGAGTACCTGGCAGCTATCCTCTCGCATATCTTTGGGTTGTACTTCATTGTGCACGAACCCAAGGGGTATATGCCGTTGTCGATCCCATAGTTCATCTGTGAGAGCCTGACATAATGCCTTACCACATCGCCCTCGCTGAGCTCTGGGAGCATTGGGCCCTCCGCCCTCGCCAGTTTGGAAGGTAGTTTTTTAGGCGAACCAAAACCATCGGATGGAACATAGCCTTTCTTTCCTGGCCTGCCCAGGTCCCTAAGGTCGCTAATATAGGATGCCTGCCGGTACATCAGATACCCTCCAGGACATCTATGAGCCTGTCGATGTCTTCCTTGGTGTGCTTGTCCGTTATGCAATATAGCGATAGGTCGTCATCTATCGTGATGCCGCCCGAGATGCCGTTTGAATTCAGGACATTCTCGACCTGTGCAACATCCCTGGGGTGTTTGACTGTGAACTCCCTAAAGTGCACAGAGTCGAAAGCTGGTGATTCATAACCCTCTATCCCTGCGATCCCGTTGATGGCATAGCTTGCATTCGAGTAGAGCGCGTTTGCCAGTTTTGAAAATCCGCTCCTTCCCAAAGAGGATAGGTATACCGCCACTGAGAGCGCACATAGGGATTCATTGGTGCATATGTTCGATGTTGCCTTGTCCCTCCTGATGTGTTGCTCCCTGGTCTGGAGGGTCATGACGTATGAGGGATTCCCATCAAGGTCCGATGTGAGGCCGACAAGCCGTCCAGGCATTGTCCTGAGCAGCTTCTTGTCCTCCCTAATTGCAAAGAGACCCAACAATGGCCCTCCGAAGTTGATGGAGTTCCCCAGATGGGATGCCTCCCCCACCACTATGTCCGCGCCATAGCTTCCAGGCCCTTTCACTATACCACATGAGAGCGGGTCGACACCTACGACAAATAGGGCACCACAGTCATTGGCAACAGAAGATATCTCATCTATGCCTTCCTCAAAGAATCCAAGGTATGAGGGATTCTCCACATATATCCCAGAGCAGGTATCATCTGCCATTTTGGAGAGTTGAGCTATATCCATCTGTCCTGTGGGCCCATCATGGGGCACTTTCTGGATGTCCATGCCGATATTCTCTGTATAAGCCTTCAGAACAGCAAATCTTTCTGGGGACATGGTGTCCGGTACCAAAAAAATGTTCCTTTTGTTCACTCTTTTGCACATAAGGGCGGCCTCGCCAAGGGCAGTGGACCAGTCATACATGGAAGAGTTCACAACAGGCATGTCTATGATCCTAGACATCAGGCTCTGATATTCATAGATCGCCTGGAGCATCCCCTGTGACACCTCTGGTTGATAAGGTGTGTAAGATGTGTAGAATTCGTTCCTTCCCGCAATGGACTGAACATGTGCCGGCACATAGTGGTCATAGACGCCTCCGCCCTTGAAAGAGAGGATCTCAACGTTTTTGGATAATATGCCCTCGACATGGGCCAACGTTTCCTGTTCGGTCATTGGGGGGTTGAAAATGTCTTTATTGAAAATATACCTTTCAGGCACATCGGAGAAAAGGTCTTCATGGCCTATTATTTCGTACATCTCATCCTTTTCAGGCTTATTGGGAAAGAAATCCATATTCACACCAAACCTATTATGATTTGAACGATAATAAACTTGCTCATACCCTGTATCGGCGCTTGATATTGGTGTCGGTGTCGGCCAATCTCTTCAGCTCGACCTCTATGTTGTCCTCTGGCATGAGGTGGTGCTTGAGATATATGCCGGTCCTGCCCACCTTGTCCCTTCTGTTGAGTACCTGTTCCCGCTCCCTGATAAGCCCTATGGGCACTCCGACCGCCTTGGCTGCCATAGGCTCATTTCCCATTACCTCCATGCCTATGTGGCCGTTCTCAGTAGGTTGGATCAGCATAAGGCGCTTGTCAATGCCGGGGACCCTACGCCCTTTGGTTATGTCCTCAATGTTTACGGCGCCCCCGAAATAATAGAACTCCCTCTCGAAGCTCTTGAACTCCACAAGGGGAAACGTGACAGTAATGCCACTTGAAAGGACGATGTGGGCCTTTATAAGATGCCAAGGGGTGGCCATGGCTATCACTTTCTCAACTATCCCAAATCTCTCCAAAGCTATGTCAAGGATATATGAGGATATCTGGGCAGGTATGAAAATGTCGATATCGCTGCCCTTGTGAACGTCACCACGTGCTACACTGCCATAGACAATGGGGCAGTACATGGCGATAGATTCCATTACGGGTAGGGATTCGGACCTAAGGCGATGGAACGTATCCCAGTGATCCTTGTCATATATGACATCCTCTCTGTGGTGGGCCACAGTCTTCTTCTTCATGGGCTCACTCTTCGCTTCTCTCAAGAAGCTGTGAAATCTTCCTGTCGAGCTTGTCGATTACCCTCATGTACTCCCGTGAGGATTGCAGCTCCCCCTTCTGTCTGGCAAGCTCCTCCCTGAGAAGGTCGTATTCCTCCTCCTTCCTTCTGAGGATGGATAACTGCTCCCTAAGCTCGATGACCTTCTCATCCTTGTCCTTGAGATTCTTGGTAATGGCCTCCAGCTCCTCGCTGGTCTGCCTCAGCCTCTTCTTTATGCCGTCGTTCTCGGCCGTTATCAACTTGAACTTCTCAAGCTCCTTTATGTCAGGGATCCTTCCATAGCTGATTATTATCGCGTCCTTGCCCACGGCAAGGATGTCTGAGGGTGTCAGGGACAGCCTTAGCTTTGGTCCTGATTTTCCTTTCTCCACAAAACCTGTGTTATAGAAGTTTGAGTATTGGTACATGTCCAGATGAAAATAAATATCTCCATTTTTTATTTCCACATCGACATCGTAAACATATCCACGTATGACACCTTCAATGTCAACTGCATATTTGCCGTATAGCTGGCCGTAAAGAGATTTTTCATCATAAGACATAAAATAAAATGAAAAAAGGTAATTAAAAAATATTGTGTAAAAAGAGGTTTATCTGAAGACTATCTCCGCTGCCTTCTTAGCACCAAGTATCGAGGAATGGAGCGGATCCTGTGAAAGAACCACATTTACTGATTCCAATGGTATCTGGGCATGTTCGGCTATATACTTCCTCAGAGTAATCTCCAATCCTTGGATGGACGAGATGCCTCCGTTGATCAGTATGGCCCCGTATAGATTCTTCCTTACAGTGAATGGCGCCTTACCAACAAGCTCTACGATCTTCTTGGCAACATGGTCCACAATGACGTTGACAGATTTGATAATGTCGGAATCTATGAAGATCTCCTGTCCGACACCCTCCTCTGTGATAACGCTCTCAACGAGCTCAGGAAGCTCCTTTCCAGTGACCACATATTCGTAGTAGGGTCCGCAATACTGCTCCTTGAGCCTCATGCATTCCTCAAGAGGGACCTCAACGCCATACTTCTTCTTTATAGATTGCTGCACGGCAAAATCAATGTCCCTGCCGCCCATGGGTATCGTGTCGGCCACGACATCCCCCATGTCGTCCTTCACGGCTAGCTTCTGGTGTATCAATGTAAAATCAGTAGTACCATGCCCTATATCGGCACATACGCCCGTCACCCAGTTGTGGAATATCAGGGAACCAAGTGGCTCGCTAATGACCTTGACGTCTGACACAAACTCCTTGAGCAGTTCCTCAAGCTCTTCCTTCTGATTCTCGGCAGCTATTGCGGGGGCCGCAGCAAAGATCTTGATGTTCTTGCTGTCGGTCATGTTGTGCTTCTCTGCATGATTGAACAGATATTCAACAAGATAATATGCGTCCCTTGTCTTTATCACGCCTTTGTTCACGATATATATCAGTTCTCCAAGGCCCTCGTATTCCAGAGCCGTTGAACCTACGATGATGTCAGGTACCTTTGTTGATTTCTCATAGGCAGAGGACTTGAAAATCTTACGAACCAGAGACCTAGTGCCAATAAGGCTGTCTCCCGCAGTTATTGTTGAGTTGGCAGTGCCAAGTTTGATGGCGCCTATGTAAGATGGAGCGTTCGTAATCTCCGCCTGTGATTTAGGTTCATTATCATCCTTACCAAATAAAGCCACATTATCACCTTTATTAACTTACAAAAATTCTTTTTTATGATTTATATATCTTTGTGTAAGTTATCTTATTTAAAAGAATATTATATATAATAATATATATTAATAAATAATATAATATAATAAAATAGAAATATTTGGAATAGTAGCATTTACATTAAATGAATCATAAGTTTTTAGGTGTGAAAAAGTGATTTCCTTCCTGACTACAAAATATATTAATACGGCATAGTTCAAAGGAATCATACCTGGTGCTGAAGATGGAAAAAGGGAGAATCGAAGGGCTGGACAAGATCTTCAACCCTAGGTCAATAGCACTTATTGGTGCCACCAACAACAAGCGCAAGGTGGGCTATGACCTGGTTAGAAATCTTAAGAACTATAAAGGTGATCTTTACCTGATCAACAAGAAGGAGAAAGAGATCGATGACATGCCCTCTTATCGCACGGTACTTGATGTTCAGGATGATATAGACCTTGCGATAATCACGATCCCTGCTCACGGAGTTTATGAGGTGCTAGATGAGTGTGGGCAAAAGGGCATCTGCGGCGCCGTGATCATATCAGCAGGTTTTTCTGAGGTGGGGGATGTCTTATCGGAGCAAGGTCTAAGTGAGCTATCAAACAAATACGGCATCAGGATAATAGGCCCCAATTCAGTAGGCATGACGAACAATGTGAAGGGGCTCAATGCCACTTTCACACTGAACTCAAAAAGAGGGGACATAGCGTTCCTCTCGCAAAGCGGCGCGTTGGGGGCAGCCATAATCTACAAGACCGTATACGAGGACATAGGATTCTCAAAGTTCGTCTCCTTGGGAAACATGATAGACATTGACTTCTGCACACTTTTGGAATATCTCTCTGGGGATCCGGAGACAAATAGCATAGCTATGTATATGGAAGGCATAAACGATGGAAAGAGATTCATAAATATAGCAAAAAAATGTTCGGAGAAAAAACCCATAATTGTGCTGAAATCGGGAAGATCAATGTCTGGCTCAAGGGCAACGGCCTCCCACACCGGCAGCATGGCCGGAAGCGACAAGGTCTATGATGCAGCCTTCAAGCAGGCTGGCGTGCTAAGGGCTGATACTATCGACAGCCTTTTGGACTACGCAAAGGTGTTCAGTCAGACCAGGATGGAAGGGAACAGGGTCGCAGTACTTACAAATGCTGGAGGGCCAGGGATACTTGCCACTGACGAATGCGAAAGGTGCGGGCTTATAGTGCCCGAACTTGGCAAGAACACTCAAGACAGGCTAAGAAAGATACTTTCGCCCTATGCGTCTGTAAGGAATCCGATAGACACAATTGCCCAGGTGGATTACAACCAATATCTAAAGTGCGTTGAGATATTGCAAGATGATGAGGATATAGACGCGATATTGAGCGTTATTGTCGTACCCACGTTTGCCAAGATAGGTATGAACTCGCACGCTAGGGCAATTGTTGACGGCTGGGACAACAAGACGCCCATCGTGACCTGCTTTATGTCCGGTGAGATGGCAACATCCTCCATAAGATACATGCTGATAAACAAGATACCTAGCTATCCCGCCCCTGAGAGGGCCGCATCCGCGATGGGTGCCCTATGGAAGTATTCAAAGTGGTATGATGGACATTTTGGTAAAATGCAAGATCAATCCTACTGAGGACGGATACAAGGTCCTCAAAGCGTTGAGAAATATCTTCCCTGATATGGAATTTGAGGAAGACGAGGACAGGATCCACGGCAGATCGGACTCTATCGAGGACATGTCAGTGCTAAAGGAACTTATAGAATCCCAAAGCATCAGGGATTCGGCAAGAAAGGCGATAAGAAAGGGCAGCAGGGAAGGATTGGTAATGTTCGACCTTAATAAGCAAGCGGCCTCTGTCAGCAAGATAAACTTCTCAAGTGAAAGCCCATTGGGGCCCATCAATGTGAAGATACGTGGCAATGTCAATGAAATATGCGACTACTTGGCCCCCAGTACTTTATAAAAAAATGATTATGCCTTTCAAGTATCTAATAAGTCATAATATCTAATATTTTTACTAAAAATATGATAATTTTTACCGAAAGCTTTATATAAATTATATTTTCATAATAAGTAACGATATAATAAATTATATTATCCAGAAGTTGTTAAAGGAGGTATATTATGGCTTTACCAATTGCTACTATTGAGAAGATAATTAGAAAGGCTGGAGCTTATCGTGTTAGCAAAGGGGCATCCCAGAAATTGTCTGAGATCCTCGAGGACTGGGGCGTTGACATAGCTCAAGAGGCTATGATGGAAGCCAAGCACGCAGGAAGAAAGACAGTTAAAGACGTTGACATAGAGGCCGGCTTGAGAAAGGTCGCATACAAGATTGCATACGACTACACCAAATAATATCACCTATATCATTATAATTATTATAGGTCCCCAAGCCAAGTGATCTCTTCATCCCTTGGTATCTTAAAGAACTCTCCAAGGACCGACATGTCCTTAGCCTGATGCTGCTTGAAGTACATGTACTCGTCATCCTTGGCTATTATTTCTATTTTGCCCCTCACATGGGACATTGCGTATTTGAATCTCTTCGACATGCCGCATAGCTGTTTTTTGGATTCCTCGATAACATCAATTCCCCTTGATATAGGCACTTGAAAATGCAATGCCCTTCTCACCGGCCTGCACTGGAAAACGTAGTATGGGTTGACACCTATCCTGACAAGATTCCTCATAAGATCCGCCATGACCTGGGAATCGTCATTGACACCGCCCAAAAGTACCGTCTGATTCTGCACTGGAATGCCGCACCTCATCAATCTGTCCACAGCTAGCGCAGAATACCTGTTTACCTCCTTTGGATGATTGAAGTGTGACACTATGTGTACCCTCTTCTTGGGGGTGGAGTACTTGTTAAAGATGCCCAAAAGGTCCTTGTCCCCATATATCCTATGGGGCATCACAACAGGTATCCTTGAACCTATCCTTACAAAGTTTATATGGTCTATCTCAAGGAACATCTTAAGGAAATGCTCGATGATGTGATTGTCGAGAACCAGCGGGTCGCCGCCAGACAACAGGACGTTGGTGATCTCCTCATGGTCCGCTACGTAGTCCCTGGCGGCATTTATGTTGGATATTATCTCGCTCTCGGACCTTCCCACAAGCCTCTTCCTGAAACAGAATCGGCAATATACGGAACACCTGTGTGTCAGAAGCACAAGAGCGGTCTGCTTGTACTTGTGTTGAACGCCCACGGTGACCGTGTTGTCCTTCTCGCCACTTGTGTCGTAAGTGCCCCCTTGGGAAAACTCATCCGTGGAAGGGATTGACATTCTTCTTAGGGGGTCATTCTTGTCATTAGGGTCGATCAAGGAGAGATAATACCTTGTTATGCTCATTGGATGAAGCTTTGTAATATCATTTAGGTTCTCCTTCTCAGCCTCCGTCATTGGTATGTGCTCAGCTAATTCGTCAATGGTCCTAATATTGCTCTCGAGAGCATTTTTTAGATTGAATCCTCCATTATTTTTATAACATTCTTTAAAATTCATTGATGTAGAATCAAAATCATATAATAAATACCTATCTAAATAATTGCCTTAAAAGGCAAATATAACAAAAAAAAATGATTCTTTAGGTACATCAATCAGCCTTTGCACCACTTAGCAATGTGGCACAGTCGCAGTTCCTTTCGGCAGGTATTAGAGGTATCGCGGTCTTGAGGATCTTCTTGATATCCTCATGATTCTTTGACATTATATCCAGTACCTCCGTATGGGTAAGCCTCTTGTCCGATATACCTGCCGCATAGTTGGTAACCATCGATATGGAGGCATAGCACATCTCCAGCTCCCTTGCAAGGACCACTTCGGGAAGATTTGTCATGCCTACTATGTCGCCTCCCAGTCTGGAGAACATCTTTATCTCTGCTGACGACTCGAATCTAGGACCTTCTGTACATACATAGACGCCATGGTCTAGCATAGGGAGATTCTCCTTGAGGCCTGCCTCGTACATAACCTTCCTAAGCTCCGGGCAGTAAGGTTCGGTCACATCGATATGCACAACGTCCTTCTCTTCGACAAGGGAGTCCCCCCCATCATAAAAAGTGTTCGGCCTGTTCTTTGTGAAGTCCAGGAAGTTCGACAATATGACGAAACTGCCTGGGGGGATGGAAGAGTTTAGAGAACCTGAGGCCGATGTGGCAAGAATCCTGGAAACCCCTACCTCCTTAAGGGCCCAGATGTTTGCCCTATAGTTGATAAGGTGAGGGGGGACCGAATGGGATTCGCCATGCCTTGGAAGGAAAAACACATCCCTCTGGGAATAGCTCCCCTTGCTCAACGTGACAGTGCCATATGGCGTTGCCACATCCATCTTTACGACATTCTCTATTAGTGTTGGGTCATAGATGCCAGACCCGCCTATTATTCCTATCATATTATGTCCTCCTTTAACTTCCCTATAATGTTTATCAGATGATCCAGCCTTTCCTGCGTGGGTGCCTCGAATATCATCCTAAGCTTTGGTTCAGTTCCAGACGGTCGAATCAATATCCATGACCTGTCCTTAAAGTTGACCCTTACGCCAGATATAGTCAACAACTCACTAACATCGGGAAAAACTGAAAAAAAGCTTTTCGTTCTTTCTATGAAATCATCTGCCTCGGTGTGGCTGGCAAGGGGCAGATTGCGTTTCACTTGGTAGTACGATGGTATGCCTTCGAATAATTCTTCCATCTCCGTGCCCCTTGAGAACAAAGCTAACATGAGGGCCGATATTATCCCGTCTATCCAGGGCCCAAAAGGTATGTGTATGTGTTTCCAAGGCTCGGCCGCAAAGGATGGCAAATACTTTTTGATCCCGTCGTGCAGGTAACCCAAGGGCACCCTCTTGACTTCCACCCCCGCCTTCCCAAGCACCTCATCTGTCCTTAATGAAGTGTCTATTGACAATACGACCCTATCTCCTCTTTTGGAATAGAATCTTGAGAAGAAAGCGATCAGGTCATCCTCAGGTATCAATTCAAGGGCAGGTGTCAGTATATTGACCCTGTCTGCATCGCCATCTTGTGCGATTATAAGGTCTGGAGCCACCTCTTTGGAAAATTTGATGGCATTTTCCAGATTTTTTAGTGACGGCTCTGATGGCCGTCCTGGAAAGAGGCCGCTTAAGTGGTCATTTATCAAGTATACATCAGCGCCCATGGAATTGAGCAGTGATTGAATGATATTTGCTCCAACGCCATTTCCCGAGTCCACCAATATTCGCATGCCGCCCAGTGATGTGTCATCGAACACTTCCCCAAGGAAACGTAGGGCAGACCTTGAATATTCGCTCAGGACCTCTACCTGATTCAAAGAACCACACTCGTTCCAGTCATATGGAAAGTCTGCATCGCTGTGGTATATCTCTTCAATCAGGAGCTCTTCCTCCAATCCTAACTCAAAACCATTGAAGAACAGCTTGATCCCGTTGTCCTGAGGGGGATTGTGTGAAGCTGTTATCATGACGCCGGGGCATTCAAGCCTCGAAGAGGCAAAGGCCAGCACAGGGGAAGGCACAACGCCCGCGTCGTATACATCCAGGCCACTGAACAGGAGCGATGAAATGAAGGCCTGTTTTAGTGCCTGGCTGGATGTCCTGCCATCACATGCGCATACCGCCTTTGATTCCCCCTTGTTCTTATAGAAGACGCTAAAGGACCTTCCCAATCTTACGCAAAGGTCAATGTCCACCTTTTCGTATGTGCTACCTCGGATCCCCGCAGTGCCAAACAGACCCATCTCGATCACTTCAAAAGTCCAGGATAGAAGAATCTCTTATTTCTATATATTTTTGCATTATCCCATTCATTCAATATCTTGACAGCCCCTAATGCAGACAATATGGCATCGGACTCCCCCTTTACCTCAAAGACGTCTGTCTCCCTGTTCGCGTACACGGCACAAACGGACCCCGAACGAAGGCCGAAAAGATTTGAGAGGGTAAATAAGGTCGATGCCTCCATCTCAAAGTTCAATACGTTCGCATCCCGCAGGTCCTCTATCAGGTTCTCCTTATCCGAAGGGATGTACCCATTGAGCGCAGGTCTTGCCTGGCCAACGTAGAACGAATCTGTGGAAGCGCCGATGCCCACATGATAGTGGAAGTTATTGAGCTCGCAGGACTGGATCAGGGCAAGGGTGACCTCGTGATTTGAGCATGAAGGGTACTCTGCCCGCACATATTCCTTAGCAGTGCCGCCCAGATTGACGGATGAAGTGTTTACTATGAGTTCCCCGCATCCGATATCTTTATTGATCGCTCCGGTGGAACCGACCCTTATGAAAGTGTCGCATCCTATCGAAGCAAGCTCCTCAATAGCAATTGCTGTTGAGGGCCCGCCTATGCCTGTGGAACATATTCCCAGTTCAACTCCCCCATAGGTCCCCTTGGCTATCTTGAACTCCCTATGTGATGAAATGGCACTTGATCCATTAAGAAAAGAGCATATCTCATCGACCCTATCTGGGTCCCCCGGGAGGAGAACGTATCTTGGCAACTGGCCCTCCTCAAGATTGATGTGGTATCTCTTACCTTCGACCTCTGGACGAAAAGCCGACTTATAACTCATTATATTTAAATAACAAACAAATTTATATAAGGCTTTCCAATTCAGATAAATGGTGTTATAATTGAAGGTGCTAGTTGCTGGAACATTCGACATTTTGCATCCAGGCCATATTTATCTCCTAAAAGAGGCCAACAAATACGGTGACGTGCATGTCATCATAGCGAGGGATGACAATGTTAGGAGGATAAAGGGCAAAAAGACCGTCTTTGACGAGAACGAGAGAAAGATGATGATCGAGAGCCTAAAGATGGTAAAAAAGGCATATTTGGGGGATCCAGACGATTTATTTAAAAAGGTTGAGGCCATAAATCCTGATATTATATTCCTTGGGCCCGACCAGGATGACAGCTGGATACGAGAGAGAATGAGAGAGCAAGGCATGGATATAGACATCATCCAGCTGGAGAAGAGGCTGAACTATTCATCCACCTGGACAAAGGAGATCCTGAAGAGAATAAACAATAGTATGGAAGTGTATTGATGTTACCATCGTCTCGATCGGAGATGATCAAGTATGCGATCAGGGATGTGACGGTCCCAGCATCCAAGCTTGAGAGAGAAGGAGTGGAGCTAATAAAGCTCAACATAGGCGACCCTAACAAATTTGACTTTGAAACACCAGGCCATATCCTTGATGCATTGTGCGATTCTGCAAGGAACGGCGATATGGGCTATACGCCCTCGGAGGGATTTGAGGAGCTCAAGGAGTCCATCCTGAAGTATGAGAAGAGCAAGAACGGTCTCGATATCACTACAGATGAACTGATCGTCACCAATGGGGTTTCAGAAGGCATAAGCATGCTTTTTGGCTCAATGTTGGAAAAAAATGACAATGTTTTTTTGCCAGACCCCTCTTATTCCAGTTATGATTCATACGCCAAGTTCTACGGCGCCGACGCCCTTTCATACCCCACCGTAGAGGAAGAGGATTGGGTCTGCGACACGGACAGCCTAAGAAAGGGCATCAACGAAAAGACAAAGTGTGTGGTGCTGATCAATCCCAACAATCCTACTGGGGCCATGATGCCGAAATCGACAGTAAAGGAGATAGTCGACATATGCGGGGAGAACGACATATTCCTGATAAGTGACGAGATTTATGATAGACTGACCTTTGATGAGAAGTTCTACTCGCCACTGTCATGCGCCAAGGACGTGCCTGTTGTGCTGTTCAACGGTTTCTCCAAGTTATACCTTGTTCCAGGATGGAGAGTGGGATATATGGGCTTCCACGACCCAGACGGCAAACTGAAAAACATCATGGAGGCCGTCAAGAAGATGTCAAGGATAAGGATATGCCCCAACGCTCCTTGCCAGCTTGCATGCATTGCGGCATTGAAAGGTCCCCAGGGGCACGTAAAGACCCTGGTTGACAAGCTTCACAAGAGAAGGGACTTTGCCTACAAGAGGATCAACGAGATAGATGGATTGGAGACCAGGAAACCGCAGGGAGCATTCTACATATTCCCCAAGATAACGCATCCGGCCTGGAATGACGACAAGAAGTTCGTGCTTGATGTTATGAAGAACGCCCATGTGTTGTTCGTCCATGGGAGCGGATTCTCAGCCAACGCCGGAAAGATGCACTTCAGGTCTGTCATCCTGCCACCTATCGAGACAATGGAAGAGGCGTTTTCCAAGGTAGAGGCATATATGGGATCAGTGAAGGCCTAGATGTTCTTCAGATGTATGAAGACGCCTGAGAGTATTATCAATATCCCGCCCAGGGCCTGAATGAGGGAGAAATGTTCATTGAGGAAAACGACCCCCAATATTGTCACGATAACGGGAGTGCTCATAGACATCATGCTGAGATAGCTGACAGACGTTATCCTCAATGTCCGGTATATTAG